>Ga0315547_1000349_pt1 | contig 48270 bp, 40 predicted proteins | sample SalMarSW160240MG_2_FD_202542 | JGI IMG/M metagenome (GOLD analysis project Ga0315547, IMG submission 202542) | Salt marsh sediment microbial communities from the Plum Island Ecosystem LTER, Massachusetts, United States - Salt Marsh Sediment SW1601-240 ...
TGCTGATTCAATAGATACTGGTCCATGACTTAAACATACAACTTCTACTTCATTTCCAGGTGAGGCTGCCTTTCTTCGCTCTTCAACTTGACTATCTCTAAATTTAATTGATGAGTTTGGTATTACTATCTTAACTCTCATACCTAATTTTTTATATCCTCCTTCTTGATTATTGTTCTGGTGAGAATTGTAGAACATATCTTTATTCTGTCAAGAAAAAAATTCTTTTGGCTACAATGATACTATTGACTTTCTATTAGATTTTAAAGAACTCCGAAAAACTCCTATTTCATTGAAGTAGGACCAGGAAAGGTTCTCAAGGGGCTCCTGCGAAGAATTGACAGGAGAGCATCGGTTTTGGGAATGGAAAATCCCGAGGATCTAAAGAGAATTGAGGACTACTGTAACTAAATTTTATTTACAATTTGGGATTAAAGTAGACTAAAAAGGAGCCTTCCCAGGGTATTTAGCTTATGTCAGGCTAAATACCCTGGCAGACTCACTCAGGTTTTTAGAGACCCAAGTTTCTCCCATCTTTCTTTGAAAAGGTACTGGTAGTCTGCGATAAATACTTTGATCTTCTTATTCTATGGGTCTGCTTTTACCTCTTGCCACATTTCTATCCAATCTGCCATGGTGGCGTATTTGCCGGGCTCAAGTGGTAAAGGACCATTGGGTTTACTCTGCGCAAAAAACTCTACCAGAGTATCATATGGATACAGACTTTTTTCCTCCTCAGTTAACAACGGCTTAACGTCGGTGGTTACCGCACCCCAATAATTCTTTACCACACCCACATGCTGAACGTTGGCTGTCAGCACCTCATTACACAGTGCATATGCAGCTTCTGCGTTAGGAGCATTGGCGGGGATGCAATAACTGTCAATAAAAACAAGGGTACCTTCCTTCGGGATATTCCACCTTAAATTATACCCTTCTTCTTTCGCCAGTTTTGCTATCATGAGATCTCCACTAGTAGCCTGTAGATCAACCTCTCCGCTTATGAGCATCGATTTTGCCTCTCCCTTGGCAATCACTATCGCTCTTGCGCCCTTTTTCAGTTTGATCAGGAAATCCTTAGCCTTAGCAAATTCCTCCGGCGTCAAAAGGCTCGGGTCACCTTTCTTTCCAGTGGCTTTTGCTGCCTGTGTTATCGCCCCTAGCGCCTCATCCTGCATAATATATCTACCTTTCCATTCAGGTTTAAGTAAATCCCAGTAAGACTCTAGAGGACCCACTTTATCTGCGTTATAGACGACATCGTTTTTGCCAAAGTTTATTGGTACAGCCCATACTTCCCCTTCGAAGTTAAACATCTCCATTGCGTCCAGGATTCCGGGATCAAGATTTTTGTAGTTTGGTATTTTGCTTATATCAATTGGTTGCAGTAGATCATTCACTACTAGTTGTTCAATATTGGCCTGATTCGGAGTCACAATATCATACTCGGCTCCTGCTTTCAGTTTCGCAAATATCTCATCGTTACTGGCTATGTAAGTGGGGTCAATTGTCACTCCATATTTTTCTCTAAAACCCTTGAATGCTTCAGTGAATTCGTAACCTTCCCAACAAAGTATTCTGATGGACCCACTTATCTTACCTTTTGCAAAGGATACGCCTAAAGCGAAACTACTAACCAGCACACATAGAGCCAAAGAGATGATAATTAAGAGTTTTCTTTTCTTTAACATTGGTAACCTCCTCGATTATACTACAAAACTTGTAACTCAAGACGGTTTAAACTCCCACGGAAATTTCCCGGGAGAAATGCCAACTATCCAACACCTCTCCTCAGACAACTTCCATTCCCAAGCCGAAGCGGCCTATCCCCCGTTCTCACCTCCTTCCGGCCTTTTATTCTACCTTCTTTAAGAAAGATTTTACCAGTATTTTTATCGATCCTTTTTCATCAAAAAGCGGTCGTTCTCATACTAGCGTCACTTCTACTTACAGAGTCAAAGAAACTGATAAAGAAGGATTAATAGAGACTTCTCAATTTCGCGATTCTATTCGCTATTATAATCAAGGTGATGGAAATAGCTAAAACCATAGTTGCAATTGCGTTTACTGTGGGAGAAACTCCTCTTCTTAACATTCCCCATATCACTATGGGAAGGGTATTTTTCCTCCCCACCACAAAAAAAGTAACGAGAAATTCATCAAAAGAGAGGCCAAAACTAAGCATCATAGTTCCAATTAATGAAGGTCTTATTAGAGGAAAGGTCACATACCTGAATGTTTGTAGTGCATTTGCCCCAAGATCTTTAGCTGCTTCCTCAATCGCAATGTCAAATTTATCAAGCCGCGCATTCATAATTAGTACCACAAATGGTGTACAAAATACTACGTGACTTAACGTAACCGTCAAAAGTGATCTAGAAATTCCCAATACAGATGCGAAAAAAGATAATAGTGAAATGCCAAGAATGATGGCCGGCAGAGTGATTGGTAGAAGGACAATGTATGACATCATTTCTTTAAACCTGAACCGATACCTTGTTAAAGCAAATGAAGCAAGCACTCCTATGAAAACCGATACACATGAAACCATAAGCCCCACATAAACGCTATTTATTAGTGCCGAAATAAAGGTTTCATTTTTTAATACCTGTTGATACCATTTTGTGGTGAAGCCCCTCATTGGGAATGCAGTGGCAGAAGTAGGGTTAAAAGAGTAAAGCACAATAATTACTATTGGCAACAATAGAAAGATCATAATTAACACAGTAGATAAATCTAGTACTCCGAATCTAAAACTCTTGCCTCTTGTTGTCCTCACTTAAAGATTACCTCCTAAGCTTCAGAATCTTGAGTATCCAAATCAAACAGTACACCAGAAGAGCCAGTAGAAATAACGTGAAGTAAGAAAGAGCAGACCCAAATGGCCAGTTATAGCGCATTCCAAACTGATCCGCCACAATCTTCCCTATCATCATTCCAGTTGTTCCACCAACAAGTTGTGGAGTAACATAATCTCCCGCGGAAAGTATAAAACTAAAAATAAAGCCAGTTACCACCCCCGACATGCTCAAAGGAAGAGTGACCTTGTAAAAAGCCTCAAAATTGTTTGCCCCCAGATCCTTAGCAGCTTCAATTAACTCTGGTTTGACATTCTGTAGGGAAGAAAATATTGGGAGAATAGTAAAGGGGACAAATATAAATACCAGCGTTATTATCACTGCTGTTGGACTATACAAAAGAAATGGGAGTGGTTCTTTTGTTAAGCCTATGTACTGTAAGATCTGATTGATTAGTCCCTGTCCCCCAAGAATAGTCTTCCAAGCATAAATCCTAACCAGATAATTGCTAAAGAGTGAGATCAAAATCAAATATAAAACAAAATCCTGCATTTTTTTGTATTTGAAAGTTAGTGAGTAGGCAACTGGATAGCTCACAACCACACAGATTATGGCAGCTATAAAGGCTATACGAATTGACCTTAGTATAAGAATGAAGTAGAGTTTTTTTGAAAAAATGGCCCAGTAATTCTCCAGCGTAAACGTTGGCACAAGTCCTCTTGGTGTTGTTAACCAAAAACTATAAGTGAACAAAATACCCAGAGGGATAAAAAAAAACAAGATATAATAAATCCAGAAAGGCAACAACAACCATATATGTGTTTTTCCCTTTCTCATAATGGAAAACAGCCTTCCTTTTCAGAAAAACTGAGCTACACTCATTCCGCAAAAACGTTAAGACTTTCTCTTGTAAACCCTAAAGTGACTCCATCACCAATTTTGATACTTCTACTATTGCTTTCGTCTGTTATTCTGTCTTCGGCTACCATAGTAATATTTTCCGATATCCGTAGGTAATACTTGACAACAGAACCAAAAAATACCGTATCTACCACTTTTCCCCTAATCCGGTTACCAAATGATTTGCTCTCTAACTCACCAGTTATCCTGAGCTTTTCTGGTCTTATTGCTAAAGTAACTGGATCTCCCGTTTTTACATTAATGGTTCTATTCGCAAACAGCTCCAATCCATCAACGGAAATTACCAAGCAGTCACTGTCAACTTTGGCAACCTTTCCTCTTAAGAGATTGTTTTCTCCAACGAACATTGCCGAAAATTTAGAATTCGGGTGGTTATATATACTCTTTGGGGTACCAACCTGCATTATTTCTCCCTCATTCATTAATACAATTCTGTCTGACATTACTGTGTGCCAAGGAAGCTCTTTGAATTCTTAGGAACTGAGAGGTGTTTCTCATCGTAAATGTCTATCGGCGATGTAGTCTGAGGTGCGATGTTACGGAGTAATCTGTAGTATCGGAGCTGCCTGACAAATTCCACTATAGGTGGGAGAGACGAATGAGCAGACCGTAACGAAAGTGAACCTATATGTAGCCTCGTGACAAAATAAATTGAGAAAGGCGAGCCTTTAGTAATGGGGCGAAGCCAGCAATCTGTCTGAAGATATAGACATAAGCAGGATAGATTTTCTCCGGGGTATCAGGGGCGGTATGCTTGGAAAGAATTCAAAGGGAACTTGGGAGGGCCTATAGAACGCAGAGCCTTACCTATAAGGAGATTTCCGAAGTGGGAAGGTGTTCTACAGGCAGTCGGAGGAGCTCATAGTAGCAAGGAAGATAGGGACAACATAATCCTATCGGAGCGAAGGGGCTCTGCTTTAACTGATGTTTCTAATGAAGGGAGGGACTGTAGATTGGATTATAGCCTAACAAGTACAGATAAGGTTCAGGAACTTCAGAGGAAACTACACCTTAAGGCAAAGTCACAGCCAGACTTCCGCTTCTATGCTCTATACGACAAGGTTTACCGAAAGGACGTCCTTATAAGGGCCTGGGAGAAAGTGAGAGCAAATCATGGTGCCCCAGGCATAGATGGGGTAACCATCAAGGACATCGAGGAAGAAGGGGTGGGCGGTTTTCTTAAAGGGATACAAGAAGAATTAAGAGGAAGAGAATATCGTCCATCGCCAGCGAGGAGAGTCTATATCCCTAAACCTGATGGTAGATTAAGACCTCTGAGTATACCTACGGTAAAGGATAGGGTGGTGCAGATGGCTTTGAAGTTGGTAATCGAGCCTATCTTTGAGGCAGACTTTGAGGACAATTCCTATGGATATAGACCCCGAAAGAGTGCCCAGCAGGCAGCCCTGGAAGTCCGAAAGTATCTTAACTATGGACTAACCAGGGTAATAGATGCTGACCTTGAGGACTGCTTTGGTTCTATTCCTCATCGGCAGCTTCTGGATATGATTGCCAGAAGAATAGTTGATGGTAAGCTGCTTTGGCTAATAAAGCTATTCCTTAAGGCAGGAGTGATGGAAGAGGGACGAAGGAAGATAGATGAGACAGGAACTCCTCAGGGAGGGGTAGTATCGCCTTTACTGGCGAATATATACCTTGACCAAATAGATAAGGGCTGGAAGCCCTTGAATAAGTTTGCCCGTCTCATCAGATATGCCGATGATGTGCTGATTCTTACCCGATACGGCACTGAGAAGGTATTCTCCCAATTCCAACAACTCACTGCGGACCTAGAGTTAAAGCTTAACCTAAAGAAAACAAGGATAGTTGAGGCAAAGAAAGAAAGCTTTGACTTCTTAGGATATAGTTTCAGGAAAGCACTGAATCCAAAGAAGGCCAAAGTAGTTGCCTACTTTTGGCCATCACAGAAAGCAGAGAGATCGATAAGAGAAAAGATAAGGAAGATTACCAATCCTTGCCGACCGATAAAGGTAGAAGAGGTTATAGAACAACTCAATCCAGTAATCAGGGGCTGGGTAAATTACTTCAAGATAGCTAACTCCTCGAAGAAATTCGGTAAGATCAGGTTGTATGCAGCGAAGAAGGTAAGGAAGTTTATGAGGAGGCGAAGGGGTAAATCGGGATATGGTTATAAGAAGTATCCTGATGATTACCTATACAATAGATTAGGTTTATATAGGGACTATCGCCTTCACTGGGCGAAAGCCTTAAGATGAGCGGTTATCGGAAAGCCGTGTTTGCAGCCTATAACCTGACTTTCGCCAATAGAAAAAATTAAAGCTCCATTATCAGTGATGTCAAGGGTTTTGAAAATTGACTCTGTATTATCCTATTTTATCATATGGATATAAAATTATTTTTCGTTAGGGGCATATCTTCTAAGGTTCAGAATGTCGTATATTCTTTGTTGTACTTCGCTTCTTCTGGAGATTTTCTTTACGACCTTCATCCTTTTGGGATAGAAAAGGATGATTTCCTTGATCCTTTCGAGTTGGTGCATGATCTTTGACAAACTAAGATTCAGGCCCTTTATAGAAAGCTCTCTTTCTAAGAGGTTCAGGAGCAAAAGAGCTAAGACACACATGAAGGCATGGACCCTTATCTTCTGATCTGTCCAGTGATAGATGGGAGTAAAGCTAATAAGGGTGCTGTTCATTCTCTTAAAATCATCCTCGATATGGGCTTTGCCTCGATAGGTGTCCACAATCTCCTTGGTAGACCAAGAGTGATTATCAGTAAAGAGAATGGTCTTTCCAAAGGTCGTCTTCTTTAATTGAAAGGCTCTTTGATTTTTCCTCACTGAGAGAATAAGGGCTCCTTTTCTCTTTTTTACCCTACAGTCTATAAGTCCCTTGATCTCTTTAGAGTTGAGAATGCTTTTTATCTTCTTCTCAATTCTTTTCTTCTTGGTCCATTTACCTTTGTTTAGCTTCTTTTTAAGGTCTCTAAGTTCAGCTTTTTTCCTCTCGATGGCCTTATTTAATCTAATGAGCTTTTTTCGGTAAAGAGATTCGTTGTAAGTAATGACGATGGTTCTTATCTTGCCGAATACCTCTTTCTTAAGACGAAGAGCTTTATAGTCTTCTACGTTCTCATAACGATCCAAGGGAATGGAAAGAAGTTTCTTTTGACGAGATGGTCTTAGGCTTCCTACAAAGGAGTAAGGACTCTTATCAACCTTTTTTATATTCTTCTCTGAATTGTTCCCCTTATCAAAGACAATGGTGATCTTCTCGCAGCTTTTTCTAAATAGCTTGTAGCGCTTGACTAACTCTTCGGTAATCGTAGGAAAAAGGGATAGATCGTTTTTATTTCCCTCATAAAGCAAGTGGAAAAGAGGTATCTTAAAGTCCCTGGATACTAAAAGAGCTAGGTTTACCTGTTTCAGATCGCCTCGATGGGCTTTGCTGTGGCCTCTCTTGGCTAAGATGCTCTTTGTAGCTGAGTCGATAAAAGTAAAGAAGTTAGTGGTGTCATATAAAAGACACTCCAGGCGAATGTGAAATTTATCTATGAGGACTCTTGAGATATCAAACTCAATTGCCTCGATCTCCTCCTTGGAAAGATACTCCATGTTATCCCAGAAATTCTTTCCATCGATAAGAGAGATGGGGATCTTTAAAATTCGAGGAAGAATGGTCTCCTCATACCAGGGGCCTATTCCACTCTTACTTTTGGGAGAAATTGCCCGGTTAACTACCCCTAAGAGCATGTATGATCCCACAGAAATTCCCTGGTTTCTTTTCTTTGAATGCTTATCAATGATCTTCACTAATCCTATTTTCTCGGCAATAGACAGAAGAGAGGCGATACTGCCAAAATCTTTATGATCTACCTCTTCTGGAATATCAGGTTTATCTAAAGGCTGCTTGAATTTTTCTAAAATTCTTTTAATAGTTCCGAGGTAAATTTGCTTAACAATTCTTGGCTTACCATTAACTCTTTGACATTCAACCACGTAGTAGTAATTGTTATTACCCTTTTTTCTCTTGATGATGGAGGCCATGGCCTTTCCTCATTAGGATAATACTATTATACTACAATTTCAAAATTTGTCAGGTATCTAAAAGCATAAAGAAGCAACCCTTACCAGACATATTTAGGATAATACATCAAAGATCGATGAAAATTGCTCTATTCAATACTTTCCACAATCTCACTATGCTATTGGCGAAAGTCGGGTATAAACTTATTTGTCTGACTGGTGAAAGTCCAGTTGAGCTAATTCTCTATTTGAGCTCATAGTTATATCCGACATTAATTAAGGGTGACCTTAATTAGTGAAAGCTCGGAAGTAGAAGCATCAATGGTGGTGCGAGCAACTATGCAGGCCGTAGCGAAAGCGAACCTATAGTAGCCTCGTAAATCCGTAATTGAAGAGGTTGAGCCTGTACACGGTTGGCGAAAGCTAATATCATCTGGGAAGAAATAGAGAGAAGCACCAGATGACTCTTTCGGGGTCCAAGGGATGGCATGCATAGAAAGACAAATAGGCAAAGTAGGGAAGCTTCTTAGAGCGATGAAAGGTACTCTGTATTAAGGCATAAGTCAGAGGAAGCTCTAAGGGTGGCGGATGAGGTGGTAGTAGCGATAAAGGTAATGCAACATAACGTTACTGAGCGAAGCACCTCTGGGCACAGGTGGCTTCTGAAATGCAAGTAAGACAGATTACAATTGCGAGAGCTATTAAAGTAGTCAATGTGGGAAAGCAGAGTAAGAAGTCGAAGGCTATAGTAAACCGAAAGGGAAGGCTATAGTTGATGTGAAACCATGCCTGTTGCTTGAAGCCGTATTGGGGAAAACCCGACGTACGGAATTTTAGAGGGGGCAGTGGAAACACAGTTTGGCTGTGCGCCACTGCTCTACTCGGCGAGGGAGAACCTCACGCACGGTTGTGCGTCCAGTCAAGGCTGGCGTATTCAGCAGGAGACAGTCCTGCCAGGGCAAAAGTCAGAAACCCTGTAGCTTGGATAGCAAGGTTTCGGGAAACCAAGACCTTGAAGCCTATCGACAACACCATCTAAGGGATGGTGACGAGTTACCAGGCCGTAGCGAAAGCGAACACATAGGTGGCCCCGAAAGTGAGAAGCCCTGGAGGCCGAGCCCGCAACCGTGAGGGTGAAGGCAGCATGGGTAGCCGAAACTGACTGAAGCGGCTGTCCACTCCAGCGGGGTGGTAGTGACAGCATGGTGAGAAGGATACGTTGAGCAACTGGAGAAGTCCTCCTCGTCCCATCGGGAAATCGATGGAGAAAGGTAGGCTCTATAACCAGGAACCACTGGGAAGTGAGTCGAAGGCGAGAGGATGACGGATGGGTTCGCAGTAGCAATGAAGCGGGGTAATGCCCGGGGAGCGAAGGGACCCTGTTGTTAACAATCTTCCGACAAGATAGGGAGGCAGGGACGGGATGATAAAAGCGTCTATTAGTCTGCAAGACCTGAGGAGGAAGATTTACCTCAAGGCGAAAGCTGAAAAGAGGTGGAGGTTCTCCTGGACTCTTATGTTCACATCTCGAAGATGGAAACACTCCAGGAGGCTTACAGGATGGCCAAGAGGAACAATGGAGCACCAGGGATTGATGGTGTTACCTTTGAGGCCATTGAAGAAGCAGACCTGGAGGCTTTTCTCAAACAGATACAATGTGAACTGGTCTTGGGCACGTATTATCCTATGCGAAACCGAAGAAAGGAAATTCCCAAAGAAGGTGGTAAGGTTAGAGTTTTAGGGATTCCCTCTATTCGAGACCGCATAGTTCAGGGAGCACTCAAGCTCATTCTGGAGCCAATTTTTGAAGCTGATTTCCAGGATGGCTCGTATGGTTACCGGCCTAATCGGCAAGCCCATGCAGCGGTAAACCGAGTAGCGACAGCAGTAGTGCAGAATAAAACCCGCATCATTGATGTAGACCTCAAGGCCTACTTTGATAATGTTCGCCACCACATTCTTTTGAAGAAAGTGGCCGAGAAAGTCAATGATGATGAGGTGATGAGACTGCTGAAGCTGATACTGAAAGCTAGCGGGAAACGAGGCGTTCCTCAGGGCGGGGTTGTCTCTCCGCTACTGGCAAATATCTACCTCAACGAGGTGGACAAGATGCTGGAGCGGACAAAGGAGGCTACCCGCAAGGGGAAATACGTGTATATCGAATATGCACGTTTTGCTGACGATCTGGTGATCCTAGTAGATGGCTTTCGGAAATGGGATTGGTTGGTAAAGGCGGTGTACCAACGACTTCTTCAAGAGCTGGAAAAACTCGAAGTCCAAGTGAACCGAGAAAAGAGCCGACTGGTAGATCTCACCCGAGATGAGACCTTTAGCTTTCTGGGGTTTGACTTTCGGCGGATTAGAACTCGCCGAGGTAAGTGGGGAGTACGCATGACGCCTAGAATGAAGGCGCGGACGGTTCTCCTGCGCAAACTCAAGGATGTGTTTCGAGGATACAACTCGCAACCGGTAGATCGGGTGATCTTCTTGATTAATCCGATATTGCGAGGTTGGGTGAACTATTTTCGGATTGGCCAGTCCAGTAGATGTTTTGGATATGTGAAAGACTGGGTAGAAAAGAAGACTAGAAGGCACCTGATGCGTGCAAGGAAACTCCGCGGCTTTGGCTGGAACAGGTGGAGTAGAGTCTGGTTGTATGAAACCCTGGGATTATATGATGACTACAGGGTGAGATACTACGGGACTTGAAAGCGCTGCCAGTTCAATAGGCCACATAAACCTTTGGGTGAAGTTGACAGGAAAGCGCAATGCGGGAAATCCGCACGTTGCGTTTGTCGAGGCGGGAGCTGGAAACGTAACTATGGCGGAGACTGTGAACCCAACGGGCAATCGAAAGAGCCTGCTTGGAAACCCTCGGCCTAAAGTGTGTGCGCCAGTTCTCGACCCTACTGATGAGGGAACGCTGGAGATAGGGTATGGTTGAGATATTGTGACACTCCCAGAGGAAACGGGGAGAAACAGAGAACACAAACTTCGGCCTGTAGCCACTACGCCAGTGATCTACTCTACAGAGCTTCCTCTTGGTCATGTGTCACATAGATAAAAGTTATTCTGAGCTTCTCTTGAATATTTTTGAGTTCAATTTGCATCTGTTTTCTTATCTTCAAATCCAGTGACCCGAGCGGTTCATCAAGCAATAAAATTTTTGGTTCATTAATAAGAGCTCGAGCGAGAGCTACTCTTTGACATTGCCCACCCGAAAGCTGATTTGGTCTTCTTGTTTCAAAACCTTCCAATTGTACTAACTGGAGCATTTTTTTAACTTTCCTTCCTATTTCTTCCTTAGATTTTTTCTTCAAAAATTGACTAAATGCAATATTTTCGAAAACACTCATATGTGGAAAAAGAGCATAATTTTGAAAAACCATATTCATTGGCTTTTTATAAGGTTGAAGACGAATAATACTTTTCCCATTCATTAAAACATCACCAGAATCAAGTGTTTCGAAACCGGCAATAATTCGTAGTAGAGTAGTTTTTCCACATCCACTTGGGCCAAGTAAACAAACGAATTCACCATCTTTTACTTCAAGACTAAAATTTCTAACAGCCACCACTTTCCCAAAACTCTTAGAACCGTCTTTTATTACTAATAATGTATTTTGATATAACATTAGTCCCTCTTCAGATCAAAGATAGAAAGTTTGGTTGTCATTACGACTAATTATTAACAGATTTTTTTCCCCTGTCAAGAAACGCGCTTTTTGAGAAAATTGCATCTTTTACCTTCCTAGAAGGAAACAGGTCTTTTGAGTTTCTCTCGATGAAATTCAAGCGAGAATATGCCATTTTCTTCGTTCCTCGCTGTAAAAAGCTTTAGTTTACTAAATCTATCTATTCCTACTATCCACGAATGTTGGTGGAGTATTCTCGATTATTCTATTCTTCGATACTGCTGTATTGATAAACCTCCATCGATAACAATTGTATGTCCTTGAATATATTTAGAATCATCAGAAGCTAGGAAAACAGCGGCTCCCACACAATCCTCCACTGTACCGAGCCTGCCGAGGGGAGTCTTTGAAAGTACCGCCTCGTTAAATTGAGGATCCTCCATAAATCCTTCCGGTACTATATCTGTTCCCGTAATAACCCCTGGAGCAATTCCGTTAACATTAATATTGTAAGGCCCCAATTCCGCTGCCATAGATTTAGTAAGCATATCAAGACCACCCTTAGAGACATTGTAGTGGGCTCTACCAGGTTCTACCTGAAATCCATTAACCGAGGATACATTTATGATCTTGCCGGAGATTTTATGTTCCACCATTTTCCTGGCAACTACTTGACCACATAGAAAAGCCCCTTTTAGATTAACGCTTAAGACTCTATCCCAGGTTTTCTCGCTCACTTTCAAAAAAGGAACCGCGGGACTTATACCGGCGTTATTCACAAAAATGTCGATTCCCCCAAACATCTCCCATGCTTGATCGACTAACCTGGTTACGTCATTCATTTTGGCTACGTCAGCTTGAATAGCTACCGCTCTTCTCCCCAATTTTTTGATAGAGTTAACTGTTTCTTCCGCTAAATTCTTTCTAGAGTGATAATTAACTACTACATCGGCGCCTTCTTTAGCGAAACCTATTGCAATTCCCTTTCCTATTCCACTCGAACTCCCAGTTACCAGAGCGACTTTATTTTCTAATTTCATAATTGCCTCCCCCTCCATTGATTTTTGACTCACTCTTTCCCTTTAGGGAAGATTGAATTATGTCTTAACTGTAGGCCATTCACTATTCATTTTTATTTAGATTTGTTTTCAGTCTGAAGACAAATTGGGCGGTTTTACCCAGTGCCCAATCGCTTTCTTCATCTGTCAATCCAATGCTTCTGTATTTTGTTAATTCTGCTGCTGCATTATCGGCATGATCTGAACCAAACATAACCCTCTCTTTGCCAATACCTTTTATCCATTCTTTAATAAGAAAACCAGCTGTCCAGCTACATTCAAGAAATACATTTGTATGTTTCTTGGCAAGATAAGCTGCTTCCGAAGCAAAAACCATCATACCTGCATGAGAAACAATAATCTTCACCGTAGCATATTCCTCGGCGATCGGATGTAATAAAGAAGGTTCTGACCATGGAATTCCCGATCCTGTGTGCACCATTACGGGAATTTTAAGTTCGTTTGCTAGGCTAAATACCTTTCGTCCATCACGACCAAGTGGATTAACTGCATGGGCAAATGGCTGAAGTTTCACTCCTACAAACTTCAATTCGGTTATACAACGCTGGAGTTCCGCCTCGTAGACATTATCAGGCAAATGAGGATTGGGATTGGCCATGCCATAGAAACGACCCGGATATCGCGTGCAAAGATCAAATATCACGTCATGCTGTTTTTTGACGTCCTCGATAGAATTTGCGGTAGCAGGCTGAACAATTGTAACATCAATCCCATTTCGTTCTTGAGCCTCGACAAGTTCTTCTTCACCAAACTCCTCGTCAAAAACCTTATCTTTACCTAGATGAGCGTGTGTATCAATTATCATTTTTTTTTCACCTTTTCTGGATCTAACATAAGATCCATTGTTTTCCGGATCATTTCTGGTTCAAACAACACCTCCTTCCACTCGGGTTTAAAAAGCCATTCTTTCCCTAACTCGATAGTAACCTTGCATGCATCAGAGAAAAGAGCGTCGGTGGCGAAGTTGATCCGGATTCTTTGATTATCTCTTTAAAGACCTCGGTACTCTTCCAATGGTACTTTTAGCACAATTTGACAACAGACTCTGACCTTGAGACTACCAAATGATGTACTTTTCCAGCACTTTCTTAGATATTTCTACTACAGTGAAGAAAGTTCAGCAAACTTATCTTTTAAGAGGGGATACAAAGAACGATATAATAAGTAATAGTCTTCATATCTTTTTACGTTATCCTTAATAGGATGGGTCTCTTCTATCACTCTAATCACTCGATTGCAAACCTCATCAACACTATTATATAAACCCAACCCTACACTGGCCAGAATGGCTGCACCATAAGCTGCACCCTCCAGGGAATTCACCGTTATGACGTTTGAATTAGTTACGTCAGCCAGTATTTGCTTCCACAGCTTGGCGCGCGCACCACCTCCCGTAGCCCGAATCTCGCTAATGGATATATGAAGTTCTTTCATGACTTCTATAGAATCCCTTAATCCGAAAACAACTCCTTCCAAAATAGATCTTATCATATGAGCTTTATGGTGACGCATATCTAATCCAAAGAAAATTCCTCTCGCTTTTACATCGGAATGGGGGTGTCTTTCTCCACTCAAATAAGGCAAAAATATGAGATTTTCGCTTCCCACAGGTACTCTTTCTGCCTGTTCCACGATGAGTTGGTAAACATCCTGTCGCTTACTTTCAGCCTGTTTTATTTCTACATCACACAGGGTGTCGCGAAACCATCTTAACGATCCACCTGCCGATTGCATAACTCCCATTGTATGCCAGGTATCCGGAATGGCAAAGCAAAAACTATCTAATCGACCTCGATCGTCGTGTCGAATAAGACTGGTAGGAGCAAAGACAACTCCTGAGGTACCCATGGTGCAGGCCAATAAACCTTCCTTAATGACTCCGGTGCCTATGGCTTGAGCTGATTGATCACCGGCTCCGGCAACCACCGGTGTGCCATAGTTAAGTCCCGTTAATTCACTGGCTTTTTTGGTAATCACGCCGGTGATTTCTATTGATTCTAGGCAATCCGGTAATATGTCTTTGTCTAAATCAAGTTTGTCCACTATTTGAGAAGACCACCTTCTCTTAGGGACATCCAGCAGGAGAGTTCCGGAAGCATCAGTTACATCAGTAACCAAATTATCCGTAAGTTTCAAACGAACATAATCTTTAGGAAGTAAAAAATGAGATAACTTCTCATAAATTTGTGGTTCATTATCTTTTACCCAGAGTATCTTACATGCAGTAAAATAATAAGAAACCGGATTACCGGTAATCCTCAACAGCTCCTGCTTCCCTATTTTTTCACTTACGTATTCAACCTGTTGAGTGGTTCGTTGGTCACACCAAAGAATACAAGGTCGAAGAACGTGGTGGGCTTTGTCAAGCAGGACCGCTCCGTGGTATTGGCCGGATAATCCGATGCCAGCAATCTCACCAGCCTTGACAGAAGCATTACTCATAATTTTAGCAATCCCTTTTATAGTAGCCTTCCACCAATCTTCTGGATCTTGTTCTACCCAGTCTACTTGAGGAGTTGACAAAGGGTAATCTTCGAAGGCGCTCGCCGCAACCTTGCCTGCTTCTGTTACCAAAACAACCTTGGTTCCGGTAGTCCCTACATCAATGCCTAGTACATACTTCATTGTTATGCTTCTCACGTCAAAAGGGCCTGCTTGTTTTAAGTGAAGCGCGTTCCTGTAAAGAACATTATATATACAACTCAGTTTATTTATCTGGAGGATACCGTCTTTCCGGAGGTCCTACTTCCCCATCATTTCCAAGTTCATAGATAATCCCCAGGGTCGGTTCGGTATTGAGGTAGCAGAACACGTCCGTACCACATTTACCACTTTGAATGACTTCGAGTCCCTTTTGTCTGAACTTCTCCAGGGTTTTTTCCATCTCATCATCAGCAACTTTTTCCTTGATATGATGAAAACCTTCACCCTTTTCTTTTAAGAAACGCTCATAAATGTTGGGACCTTTTACAGGCTGCATAAGTTCAAATTGAATATCTCCAAATTTAGCCAATGCTATCTTAAATGCGAATGGCTCTTTTACAGGTTGGCCATAAAGAGTAAAATCTCTGACTGTATCTGAACCAAAGGTATAAACATCCCAGGGTCCTATGCCCAGGGTTTCCCAGAACCTCTCCATCGACTTTTGAAGATCTTTCACCAATATACCTATTTGTACTATTTTCCTTTTCATTTTTATCTCCTCCTTGCTAAGATATAGCTCATTTTCTTAGGTCCTATCTCCAGACCTATCCCTCCGTTATGGTAGAGGCAAGTATGAGTTTAGTAGTTCCCTCAATTCTCTCTCCAGAACAGTCACCAAACAGACATTTTTCCCTGTCTTAGCTCAAATACCCCAGCATCGTCAATCAAGCCTTCCCGCAAGGTTCTGATTTTGTCTTCTAGGCGGATGATTTTTGCCGGATTTTGAGTGCTAGCTCGAATGACTTCATCGAAATTCCGGCGTCTTTTAAGAGACTAACAATACGTGTTTTACATGGCATAGCATTATTGAGAGGCTCCTCTGGCCTCAATGTGCCATACTGCCTCAACCACATCATCTCGGACTACATAGCAGCAGTCGTGTAAATTAATTGTGGTGCACCCGTGACTGGGATAAAATTCCAGTTTGTCTCCAATTTTCAGATTCTTGGTCGGATTTTTCCAGAATATACGTACATGCTCCTCGTGCATGGCATCAATAACTGCCCCGGGGGCGTCAATTAGTTCAGGCATTCCCATATCATTGGTTAATGATTTTAAGCCGGTATCCAGAATATATTTTTCTTTTGTGGGATGACTGATGATGGTTGTCATAAGGGAAAGAGCCATTTCAAAATCTATTCCGATTTTTCGGTATGTTGTATCCATGGTAGCATAGGATCCTGCCTGGACTTCAGTGATTCTAGGGTAGCGAGCGGCTATGTTGTAGGTTCCGGTGCCGCCGGCACTTACTATTTCTATGGGTATTCCATTTTTCTCCAGAAAATCCAGGACTTTCACCAACCGAGCAAGAGCTTTGCGGCATTCACTCTTTCTTCGTTCGTAATCTGGTATCAGCACGGTATGACCTTCGTATCCCGTAAGACCTTTCAAGTGAACTCCTTTCAGATTTAAAATAGTTTTCACAAGTGCTAAAGCCTCCTTTTCCGTGCTCACACCGCAGCGGTTCATACCTATGTCGAACTCAATGAGGACATTGATTTTCACCCCTCTTTTCAAGGCAATAGCCGACATTTGAGAGACATTCTCCACATTGTCAACTGCTACTATGATATCACTGTGATGCGCTAAACCGGCCAATTGCTCAAGTTTTCTCTCTCCCACAATCTGATTGGCAATGAATACGTCCCTCACACCGCTTTCCACCAGAACTTTAGCCTCGCTGATCTTAGCACAGGTGATACCCCGGGCGCCTGCCTTAATCTGCTTGTGAGCTATAACAGGAAGACGATGAGTCTTGAAATGTGGTCTTAAGTTGCACTCGAGCTCTGAAAAAAAGGCTGCCATCTTATCAATGTTTCGTTCCAGACGATCTGCATAAATAAGAAGGGCAGGTGTTTCAATCTCATGCTTATGTTTACCCACAATTAATTGGTCGTATCGAACAGAAATCATCATATCTCCTTTTTTAAAGATTGTTTTTGGTACCGCCTATTCTTCTCATCTATAAGGTGCGGTAGCCGTCAGCCATTTTCAAACTCTACTACTAGAGGTCGCATTGGTCTCCAGTGAAGAATTTACTGACCAATTTTTGCTGCCCAAACCTATTTTGGAATTTCAACATAGAAACCAGTACCTTTTGACCCGCGGCTGCCCGTTGGCTACCGCACTAATAGCCTATGCCTGTAGCGCTCTTCCAGTATTCCACGCTCTCCTTAATATCTTCTAATACCTTTTTTTCATCAGCTTCAAAGGGATGTATTATTTCGAGGAATAAATATACTTCATCCGTCCCGGATTTCTGGATGGTCTTCACTATCCTTTCGGGCTCAATGATTCCCTTTTTATTAAATTCTTTGGTGAAGGGCCAGTGCGAGTCCAATACTCCATCGGTTTGCTGGATGTGAATTGCCGGAGATAGGGGGGCGAGTTCCTCTAACCATGCATAAGGGTCTCTATCTTTACCCGATGTATCCACTGCACACTGGTGTCCTACATCAAGGCAAAAATTGATGGGAACGGCAGACTCTTTGTTGACTTCAGCGTGGAAATTTCTGGCTTCTTTCATTGTGTGGGATATCTCCCGGGCTAAAGGTGTTGGTTCCCACAGAAAGAATTCTTGACCTTCGAAGGCAACCAATTGTGCCAAATGCTGAAGTGACTCAATTAATTGCTTCATTAGACTTTCTTTACGAGAAGGTGTATTAAAATCTCTCATGGAAAGAGCACCGAGAGGTCCTCCCGTTCCTCGTGCTCCTATTTCACTGGTCGTAAATACTGCTTCTTCGCACCAGCGCAGGGCATCATGACGAATTCCTACGTCTGGATGGAGAAGTTGATTAAAGGAATACGAGGCAATACCGGGAAAGGTAGTATGAATTTCCAAACCATAGTTCTCAGCTGTCTTTTTTATTCTTTCACTCATTTTATGTCTTGCTGGCTGGCTAACCCTGGGATCGAGTAAATCAAAGCTAAATTGTACGTACCTGAGTTTCAACTCTTCAGCTATTATTCTGCACCATTCTTCAGGCTCTGGCCATCTTTTTACTGCAAAGCAATTATTGATACCCAATGTAATTTTGCTCATTGTCGCCTCCTCTCTATTATGTTCGTCGAGATCTTCCAAGAAGTTTCTTCCTCGAACCCGGCCATTTTACAAGTTTCTCCTTATGTTACAGCTGGGCTGTCCAACCACCATCTACCATAATCAAACTCCCAGTCACATAATCTGAAGCTTTACTTGCAAGATAAATAACAGTTCCTACAAACTCCTCTGGTTTTGCCGATCTATCCATGGGAGTTCTATCTTTTATAATTTTTATAAAATTTGGGTCGGTCCGCATTCCTCTATTTATTTTGGTCGCTATATCACCCGGGCCGATAGCATTTACATTAATATTATATTTTGCCCAATCCACAGCTAGACCTTTTGTAAGTAAAATAATCCCTGCTTTACTGGCACAATATACGGCTGTATGGGGCAAAGAAGCTAATCCCGAGATAGAAGTAATGTTGATAATTTTTCCTGATTTTTGTTTGATCATTTCTCTCCCTACGGCCTGAGAGCATAAAAAACAGCCTTTCAAGTTAGTAGCAATCACTCGATCCCACTCTTCTTCACTAACTTCCTCAACCGGTTTGTTGAGGTAAATACCGGCATTATTTACCAAAATATCTATTCTGCCAAATTGATCCATCGCTTGACGAACCATTCTCGTAACATCCGATTTTTGAGCTACATCTGCTTTCACTCCCATTATTTGCACTCCTATTTCCTTGACAGTGCTAATTGTTTCCCTAAGACTAGAGATATGACTACAGACAATTAAATTCGCTCCTACTTTTGCCAAACCAACTGCAATCGCCTTTCCTAACCCCCGGCTTGCCCCGGTCACTAATGCTACCTTGTTCCTCAGGTCAAAGAGGCTATCATTCATCACGCTCTGCCCCCCTGTACAAACTTAAGCAGTCTGAAAAATATTTTTGGCAATTGTCTCTTGGGCCTGGTTCGTTTTTTCCCTCGCACCCTCTTAGTGCAATACCTGGGAACCAACTCGTTCTCGTTCTCTCAAAGTTATATCACGAGAACAGACTATTCTTCATCCTAGTACATTTCTTTTTGCATTATTCCTGCCAGCTGAAAAAGATTTTTACCGAATTTCACCCTACCCACGGCCTCCCAAAAGACTTTGTCGGCATAGTGGACAATGCTGGCCTCAAGGCTTCTTTGAAGATAGGCCCCCTCCACTGAATGAGAACCCACAACATGAACTACTTCGAGGGGGAAACCGGCATTCAGGGCAATATGTGCTCCGTATACAGAATGCCTAAGAGCAGGGTTGCCGGTTGCCCATCTGTTTTTCCCCCAATTACTCTCATTATTGGGATCATATTCGAATGGTTTACCTAAATCATGGCATAGGGCACCAGCTACCACTGTGTCCACATTAACTGAAAAATCTGGAAATACCTCCTTTATACCTTTTACAATTCCCAGAGCAATTGCAGCTACCCCCCTTACATGCTCAGCGGTGTTGATTCCTTTAAATTGTCCGAGGTCTTTTAAGCTATCAAAACTTGTTTGTTCTAGTGCCATAAGCCAAGCTGAGACTACTTTGTTTCTTAATTGCTCACTAGAAATGTTTTGAATCTCCGGGGACAGGGATTCCTTAATCTCGCTTTCGTTTTTCGATGCGACTTTCATCCGATCCTCCTGGTATAATCTTCACTATAAGTGAAGATTGTTATTTGACTTGTTATGGTTTCAAGATTAAAGTTTAATTAGTTCTTTTTAAAAATGCTTTTGGAGAAAACAGGAAGAGGGCTTGCTTCCTCCTTATGGCCTCTTGATAAAGATGGACCATTTGCCAATAGACTGCCCCTTCCTTTATCTCTTCGAGTGTAAACATTTATTTAGTATGCTACGAGCCTAATAAGGCATCGTTTATCGAGAACCCCCAGGCTATGTACTCGATAAGGATAAGGAAGCCTGTTTTCTTTCAAAGTAAAAATTCTCAAGGAGGTACTTATGCATTACCCAGGGATTGATATTTCAAAGAAGTCGTTCACCGTCTCAATTCTCGATGAAGAAGGTGAAGCTATCACCAAGCCCTTTACTTATCCTTGCAATCGTAAAGGGATCGAGAAACTGGTAGATAAAATCTCTTCCCTTAAGCTTGAAAAGGATAAGGTTATGATAGGGATTGAGGCCACAGGAAACCTGTGGGAGAATCTTTACTCCTTCTTAGTTGGATGAATTAATCAAATCTTAACCTCAACTCCCGCAAAGTTTTCCCAAACTCTTACCAAGGAGGAAATGTCCTTATCCCCATAGCCCAATCCCTTGGCCATATCAAGCATCTGCAAAGTTGCATCTGCTATGGGAAGTGGAACTTCAGCCTCTCGAGACAGCTTTTCTACATACCAAATATCCTTTCGGGCTGTGGCTAATTTAAAGGTTAACTCAAAGGTTCGATTTAATATCTGTGGACTTTTAGACTGGAAGGTGGCGCTATTACCTCCGCTAACACTGACCACATCCCATATAGACTTCATATCAACACCTTGTTTGGCTGCTAGGGTAAGGATTTGGCAAATGGCAGCCAGATTAGCCATTCCTAAGAAGTTATTAATAAGCTTTATTGTATGGCCGGACCCCAATGGACCCACATAAAATATGTTTTCCGCCATAGCCTTAAACAAATCAAGGCATTGCTGATAGATTGTCTTATCTCCTCCCACCATGATATTAAGTCTACCCTCTTCCGCTTCTTTTGGACCCTTAGTCAAAGGAGCGTCCAGCATATAAGCTCCTCTTTGCTCTATTTCTGCCGCGATCTTCTTGGTGGAAGCAGGATAACTAGTGCTACTGTCTATAAGGATCGTCCCCGGCTTTATGCTATCAATAAATCTCTTTTCTCCTAGGATAACCTCTTCTACTTCAGTAGATCCTGGCAAAACCATAATAACAACTTGGCTTTTTTCTGCAATAACGGTTAAATCATCTGTCTCCTCAGCCCCCATGTTTACCAGCTCTTGTACCGGTTTTCTATTTCGGTGAAAGTATACAATTAAGGGAAATTCTGCTCGAATAAGATTTTTAGCCATACCTTTACCCATTAGCCCAGGACCGATAAATCCTATTTTTTTAGGTTGCGTACGCATGCGGATATCCTCCTTTGCTTAATTATTGTATATTCCGTACTTATGGGCAGCTTTAACCATGGCTATATAGTTTTCCGGCTTACAAGCAGGGTGGATTGAATTGGAGGAAGTAATGATATAGCCCCCTCCTCGAGATGCCTTCTCAATCGTCTCCTTGACAGTCTGTTCTACTTCTTCTTCTGTTCCAAAGGGAAGCAAATTGCGACAGTCAATATTTCCTAAGATACATGCTTTTCCAGCCAGATATTTTTTAACTTCTCCAATATCCATACATTGAGGTTGAATCGGATGTATGCCGTCAAAGCCGACTTCCAGGAAATCATCCAGAATGGGCCATATATTTCCATCAGAATGCTTTACTATTTTTAAGTCTTTTTGATGAGCATAAGCTACTATTTTTTTATGATAAGGTTTGATATACTCCCGATAATGTTCAGGAGAAATGAAAGTAGTCTCTTCGCCGGCTAGGTCACCTGGCATAATTACAGCATCAACTCCCATTTTAATAGCTATATCAATAACAGCCATATCGAAATCTGTAGCGATACGAGCTAAATCATGAACCAATTCTGGATCAAGCACATAGTTCATTAACAAATGCTGCATACCTCCTTGTAGGCGCCAACTTACCTTAAAGGGATCCGTAATGGTCAAAAAATGGGCTTTATCCTTTCCTATTTTATCAATTACATACTGAACTCGGGTAAAATCATCGGGTTCAAGTCTAGATACCATATCGAATCCTTTGATATCCGAGGCCTCCTTAATGGCTCCCTCCACGGGGACAGGCTCACCATGCTCACTGAGAGAATAGAGTGTACCATATTTATCCCGGCCACGGTTCTCATTAATGCGCTCTAAACCCATTGAGACATTAGAGTAGAAAGCATCCAGTTCCAGCTCTTTGATTAGGAAACAGTAAAGATCCAGAATTTCGAGTCTTTCCTCTCCGAATCTGTCTTTCGTAGCCTTTACCTCTACCATCCCAGGTCTCAAGATCTTGACTAGATTGACTATACTTGACTCATTAATGTAAAGCTCAAAGATAGGCACTTTATCGGGCTGTTTGCTGTTCAAAGCAGCCAAAATTCTTTCTTTGGAGTTCATTTGGACAATATCCCCCTTTTCAACAGAGCTATGGGTATGTTAATATAGATATAGAGAAAGTAATGTATAAAGTCTAGATTAAAACATAAACATAAGAAACATAAGAAACTTGGCCAAATTTGTTGCAACTTTTTCGCTCTTTCCCTTGACAGATGCTAATTTGAGCGAAAATTTTTTGTTTTAGATTATATTTGCTCTAGATATTTCATCTTTTGATAGAGCTTCAGGTGATCCTGTAGCCCTTTAGTAGTTCTAAAGCCATATCTGGGATTTTCCCAGGATCTGACCAGTTTAATGGAGTTCTCTGAATTGCCAGACCTTAGGACATCGGGCTCTTTGAGATAGGTAAACATATACTCACAAGTAGGAACATTCATAAATAACTTGATGATCTTCTTAAAGTGGTGATTTTTCTTGTGCCAGCCTTCAAAGTATAGCTTGTTCTTTTTCTCATAGGCCTCATCTTGTGATGAGCTAGATATCTCTTATTCGATCTTTCACAACAAGGATGTTTGTGAGAAGATCTTGTTTACAGGATGAGATAATCTCATCCTGTATTTTCTTATCCTTCTCGGTATATCTTTTAGGATGCTTTAGGAAAATTCTCCTATAAGACCACACTCTTTTAGCAAGTTCAGGAAATCCTGTATATCTTAGATAACGGGAATACTCTTTCATGGCATTATCTAGGTGACGATTTACAGCTTCCCAGATGTGAAAGTAATCATACTGGATCTTTGCTTTAGGGAAAACTTCATGTATAGCTTGCGGGAAAGATTTCCACATATCCACAATGAAGCAAGTAACCTCATCTATTCCCAAGCTTTTGAGGGTGATAAGATATTTTACTACCTCCTGTTCGCTTTGACTTAAAAGAGCATCAAGATAGAGGATATATCCCTTTATCCTATCCGATATTATGAGATGCTTGCGGGTAGATCTTTCAGGATCAAGATCATCAAGACAGAGCACTCTCGAGGGTTTTAGCTTCTCTATGAGGCTCTCGAAGTTTAGCTTATCAGCTTCTTTGTGCTTCCAGTGGTCAAGAGTGCGTCGGGAACCAGTAATATTGAAAGAGCGAACCAAACGTCCCTTTATCTTCTCTTGAGGAACATTATCTAAGATATTGCTGGCTATTGCCTCTTTGATGAGCCGAGTAGTTGCTCTCTGATATTTACTGACGCCTTTTATAGGTAGAGGGAAAGAAGCTCTTTCGCAGTTTGGATTTAAACACTTAGCGTAGACTATCTGGACTTTAAGTAAAACCGGCCCATCTATATTAATTTCTTTAACGGTTTTCCAGTGTTCTTTTACTTTCCTAAAACGCTGTTTTGTCTTGCAGAATGGGCAAATACAGAATTTCGGGATTCGAGGCCTAATAATTTTAATCCTAGGTTTAGCCGAATCTTTTGACATCTGGTAGTTTCCTCCTTTTTGGGAGGAAGTCTACCATCTATTTTCAAAGAACGAAAAGTAAGAGGGAAACCTAATTATTTCATACATAACTTTGCAACAAACTTGACCAAGACCCTAACATAACCCTATAAATTCGCTCTTTCATTAACACCCAAGATGTTGTGTCATTATTCCAGGGTGAGACAACGACAGAGCTTTGTGCCATCCCACACCCAGGATTTGCTGAGTGTAGGAAACATTGTTCATTCTTTTGTGGAAAGTTCCTAAAAGAGAAACTAACCTTTCGATACTTCTCTTTTTGGAAAATCTTTCTTTTATCCCAGCTAACGGCCTATCTGCTTTTCACCTCCCTCTGACCTTATTTTTAGCTCTTCTTTTAAGGTAGTTTAAGTATTTGTAAATGTCAAGTACTTTTCCCACCTTTCCGGCCTTTCTTACCTTGAACGTATTCTAAAATGGCTTGATGAAGTTAATTCTTTCCCCACTGTTTTAGATGGAAATATAAAATTGAAAATGTTGAGGTGCAACCAGTTGTTTAACCCTTATCCTATTGTAAAGGAATTTAAGAAACGCAATACTAGCTTGGGAGGAAGGCTGTCAAAGGGGGGGAAAAAAGTGTCTGATAATTATGAGAAAGAACTAAACAACTTCACAGAAGATTGAACCATGTCGTGTAGGACAAGGCTATTTTTCGTCTGTTATTTCAGCTTGGACAGAAGGCGACAAAAGAATTTAAGGAACGCTCTTACCCCCGTGAAAGAGAAACTCCTCGGCAAAGTCTATCCACTGCATCCCCTCCAATAACATTCATAGATGCTTTTGCCTCTCTTGCTATAGGTTGGATCTCCTCCTTTATAAGAAAAGAGATTGATGAAATTCAGTCTCGATTATGAATTATTCAATCTCTAAAAGCTCTTTTGCTTTATCTACAGCTGAAGCGGCATCGGGTGCATAGCCATCGGCTCCTATCTCATCAGCATAACTCTGGGTAATGGGGGCACCTCCGATCATCACTTTAATCTTATCTTTAAGACCAGAGTCTCTCACCGCTTTGACGACATCCTTCATGGAGGGCATAGTAGTGGTAAGAAGAGCTGAAATCCCTACCAGATCTGTCTTCTTTTCCTGAGCTGTTTCCGTGAACTTCTCAGGACTCACATCCACTCCCAAATCAATTATTTCGAATCCTGCCCCTTCCAACATCATGGCCACTAAATTTTTACCTATATCGTGCAGATCCCCTCTCACCGTACCTAGGACTACTGTACCTGCTCCTTTGATATTTTTGTCGGCTAAGATTGGTCTTAAAATCTCCATGCCTGCTTTCATAGCTCGAGCGGCAATGAGAACTTCGGGAACATAAAACTCATTGGCTTTGAACTTCGCTCCCACTACATTCATTCCCGCTACAAGTCCTTCATTAAGAACCTTTTCTACATCTACACTCTCATCCAGAGCTTTCTTCACTAACTCTTTGACTTCAGGAGCCTTTCCTTTGATGAGATTATCGGCAATTTGCTTTAAATCCACTGCCATTCTTCCCTGCCTTAATTTTAGATTCTGTTTGTTGTCCGGAACTATTTCAAATTAAATCGAAAAGCGTTCAGGATCATCTTGGCCATCCCCCGAAGTCCAGGATAATTGTGAAAAAACTATTGCACTTCAGAGAAGATTGAATCATATCTTACTGAAAGAGTATTACCGGGAGGCTGAGAAGCGAAACCAAAATACCCTGGTAACGATTTTGCTTTTATTTATGATTGTTGCCCATGTTTCTTAGAACTTTGGCTAATTGAAGGTACTGCGTAAGGGCCTTCTTTGACAAAGGCCATTTTAGGACTTCGCTTTACTTTTCGTTTTGTCTTGCCTATAGCATAAAATAGGGCATTCTGTACCATCTCATCGGGAGAGGTATTTCCCCCCTTTGTAAAATCATAACCACTTTGGCCAGGTAATTCTTTCAACTCTTGAGGCTCTATATTTGTGGTACAATAGATCAGATTGTCAAAAGCTCCAACTTTTCTGAAAAATTGATCCCATTTCTGTACCTGCCATTGGTCAGGGACAAATTGCCAACGGCTGCTTTTAATAAGCTGGCTGAATTTTCCCGGACCTCTCTCTTTTAGAATCTTCATAACTCTTTTATAATCTTCTTTGCCGATAGGATTTTCACTACTATTATGAGCAGCTACAATGACTATTCCCCCCTTCCTGATAATGGGAATCACTCCGTAGGCTGCTTTTGCCGCCTGATAATGGTTAATGGCTACACTTCCACCATGGGTTAAGACTATATCGTATTCATGATTGACCGGAATGAGGCAGTATTCTCTTAGTTTTTTCACCGCCTCAAGATGAGCTTTATCTAAATCGCCCGCAAAAACTCCGGTGAGCTTTCTCTCACCATTTAGAGTGACATTTACACTAAAATCTACCCTTACCTTTCTGGCAACTTTTAGGGCAAAATCATGGCAGGGATTACCTTCCAGGACTAGATTGGTAGAAAGAGGACTGTCCATAAACTCAGGACCATGAAAAAGATAAGTAGCCTCCAAATTGATAAGACCAGGACAGATTGCCTTCCTCCCGCCTGAGACCCCGGCCATAAAATGAGGTTCTACCAGACCAGTGATAACATGAATATCTGCCTTGAAAAACTTCCGGTTTATTTTGACTGAGACTCCATCTATATCCCCCAGATAAAAGAGATCGGATGAGGTACAGTCGTGATCCACTATCTCATACTTTTTCTTTATATACTCTCCAAAGGCTTCTTTTTTCCACTCATCAGATGTGGCCAGATGAGTCCCGGTGGCTACTATAATCTTTATATTCTGAGCTTTTACTCCAATCTTTTCTAGTCTTTTTAAAAGGGGCAGGAGCACTCCATCTTCTCTTTCTCCATGGTAGGGAACAGGTCTGGTATTATCAGATACAGCTATGGCAAGAGTTACCTCGGAAGGATTCTTACGAGAGCTAATAATATCCTCGATGGGTTGGCTTTCTATGGGGTTAGATAAAGCGTTTTCTATCTTTTCCCTGGGGTTCTCCCAGGCGGGCACCCAGCCCATCTTCAGAATATCACAGTAGGGAGGAACTTTTATCTTTAAAAAGCTCTTACCGTATTCCAGGCTGATATCTTTCCAATCTAAGGTGTTTATTTCAAGATCTGGATTACTCTTTTTACTCCACATTTATCCATTAGGGATATTCTTTATCTTATCGAAATCACCGCTTCTAACTCCATCTATCAGTGCACCTATATATTCATCAATATTGGCCTCTGTTTGGGATTTGTCTATTTCTCCCTTTGAATCTCGGGTAATTAAAGAAACAGGAGCCTGTTCTAACTTGCTCCAAAGCTGAGGATTTTTAGAAGCTTTTAGGATTCTTTTCTTGTCTTCGGCAGTTCCCCCAACTTCATCAAGGGTGGTGGGAAATTTTATTCTTTTTGAAAATTTTATCATACCTCGAGCCACTATAATACCTAAATCTCTACCACTAAACTTTTCTACATCTTCATCTATGTATCCTGCCTGACCTAATATTTTACCAACCATCTTAAGCTGAGGTTCAATAGCCGGCGAAAAGAATACTGTTGCGTATGGATTTACTAGAGCACAGGCTCTACCGTGAGTTAATAGGTTCACCAAAGAAAAACTAAAAAGATGAGCATAGTTTGTCCCTCCGACCATTATGGCATACCCACCCAAATCGGTACCTAAGCCTAGCCCTACTCGTGCATCTTCTGCTTCAGGGTTATCTACCGCCCTGGGCAAGTTCTCTACAATCAGACTAATCCCTACTTCTGCAATATCCATCGCTTTATGGAAGAAAGGCTTTCCGGCTGCCCCATAGACAACCTCAAGGCAGTGGGATATACCATCCAGTCCTCCATCGGCAGTAATGGAATAAGGCGCTCCTAAAGTTACACTATAATCAAAAACTGCCCAAGGAGGCACAATTGCCTCATCTATAATCAATTTCTTCTGAGCCGTCAAAGGATCGGTAACATTAGCGTACTTGGTAGGATGAGCTCCTGAGCTTGATGCGGTCTGAACTGCTATGATGATAGGAAGCTCTGTCCCTTCCGAGATTAATTTCTCTGTTACTAACCCTTGTCCAAAATATGTCTCCAGATCATCAGAATCTAGAGTAGCTAATACGCTGGCGGCCTTTACTGCATCGATGGTACTCCCGCCTCCCACAGCAATTATACTATCTGGTTTTTTTCCCTATCTGATTGGCGATCCTATAAACATCCTCACGAGGGGCATTGGCTCTAGCTCCTCTTACGATGTCTAGAACAGCAATATTTTTATCCCTTAAGGAAGATCTAATCTTATCTAAAAGTGGCTCAGTCCATTTCTCAGTTCCTAGTCCAGTTACCACTAACATGGTAAACTTACCCACTTTCTGGGCAAAATCTCCTACCTTCTCTAATACACCCATCCCAAAAGCATAGTTTCTCTTTTTCCAATCATTGAGCATACCCTTAGCTTTATCTTTGTAATCCATACTCTCTTCCTCGCATCAGTGTTTTTTTCTCTTTAAGACTCTTTTTGCAGCCTCAACAATATCAGAAACTCCCATTCCATATTCATCCAAAAGCTCCTCGTAACTTCCAGATTCTGCAAATGTATCTGAAATTCCCACCATCTCAATAGGGACAGGATAATACTTTGTCAGCGACTCAGCTACTGCACTTCCTAAACCACCATAAATATTGTGTTCTTCTATAGTTACCATGGCTCTGGTTTCTTTAGCTGCTTTAGTGAGTATTTTTTCATCAAGAGGTTTAACGGTATGTATCTCAATAACTCGGGTACTCATTTCTTGCTCTTCCAGCTGATGTGATGCCTCAAGAGCTCTTGCCACCATAATACCTGTAGCAACCAAAGTAACATCGCTGCCTTCTTTTAAAAGATTTCCCTTCCCAATTTCAAATCTATGATCCTCATTAAATATTATCGGGACCTCTGCTCTACTAAGACGGAAAAATACTGGTCCTTCATATTTGGCAATCGCTGGGACTGCTATTTTTGCTTCCTGAGCATCAGCCACCACTATGACTGTCATATTCGGGATACTGCGGGCAATAGCTATATCGCAAACCGATTGATGAGTAGTTCCATCGTAGGAATCGGATAGACCTCCATATCCGGCTGCTATTTTGACATTTAATTTAGGATAAGCAACTGAAGTTCTAATCTGTTCTCCCGCTCTCAAACAAGCTAAAAAACTGAAAGTACTGACAAAGGGAATAAAACCGCAGGTTGCAAAGCCGGCAGCGATGTTCATCATATTCGCCTCAGCTACTCCAATATTGAAAAATCTATCTGGAAATTTCTCCTCAAATTTGATAGTTCTAGTAGAATGAGATACATCAGCATCTAAAACCACTACCTTATTATTCTTGTAACCCAAATCAACCAGAGCTTCACCAAAAGCATCCCTTATAGCAATTTTCTTATTCATTCTTTTGTAGCTTCCAATTCCTGTAGAGCAATTTCATATTCTTCTCTGTTAGGAGCTTTACCATGCCACTGAAATTTATTTTCCATAAAAGAAACACCTTTACCTTTTATTGTATGAGCTATAATTATGGTGGGTTTATCCTTTATCTGATTTGCCTCATCTAAAGCTTTCAAAATTTCGTTCATCTTATGCCCATTTATCTGAACTACACTCCAGTTAAATGCCTTCCACTTTTCAGGTAAAGAATCCAAGGGCATTACCTCATCTATTGGACCATCTAACTGCACTCGATTGAAATCACAAATAGCAGTTAAATTGTCTAATTTGTACTTAGCCGCTGCCATCGCTGCTTCCCAAATCTCACCTTCGTCACACTCTCCATCTCCTACTAAGACATAGATACGATAATCTTTTTTACATAATTTAGCACTCAGAGCCATCCCAATCCCTATTGATAACCCATTACCCAAAGAGCCTGTAGAAATTTCCACTCCAGGGGTTTTCCTCATATCAGGATGACCCTGAAGGATAGAATCTATTTGCCTTAGAGTAGAAAGATTTTCTTTGGAAAAGTATCCCAATTCAGCCAAAATTACATACAGAGCCGGAGCGGCATGACCTTTAGATAAAATGAATCTATCTCTATCCTCCCACAGGGGATTTTCAGGCTTTATCTTCATTTGGTGAAAGTATAAACAGGTGAGACTATCCACAGCAGATAAGGATCCACCGGGATGTCCAGACTGAGCGTTATAAATCATCTTAATAATCTCTATTCTGAACCTTTGGGTTTTCTCTTCCAGTTCCTTAATCAGTTCTGGAGAATGTGAGAACATTGCATTAACCTTCTTTTTGATTTTACAAGTCTCCCCATCTATCCAAGCTTCCCCCTCACCTTCTATCACGTACGTTATCTCTTCTATATCTTTATGAGAATGAGGGGGTAAGTGTAAGACCAAGCTTTATCCTAGTTATGTTCTCAGTTAAATACTTGGTTCCTTTTGTCTCCTTGTCCATCATTATCGAAATATCTACCTCAACAGGGTATTTCACACTTATTTTTTTACCTTCGTTTAAACCTACCTTAACTATTCCCATGATTCACTCCTTTCTTTAAAGCAAAATAAAGCTTACTCTACCTATGTTCTCCATTTTTAATTAACGTTCTCGGATATAATAAAATGTTCACTTTTATTTATGGTAGTATTCAGCAACTTTCCGGATCCCTGTTGCTATATCCTGAATATTATCCTCGGTGTACTTCTCATTCCAAGGAAGGTATAGGCTTTCTTTACAAATTCTCTCAGCATTGGGGCATAACCCCTCACTATATTCCAATCTTTTACCATACTTAGAACAACTATAGGGACATTCAGAAGTTCCATAGGTTTTCTGCAAGAGCTCGTAACGATAAATAGGGGAGGGAAGATATCCTGGATGGGCTTCAATACCCTCAGCATCAAGAGCTTTAGCAAGATCCGAGGTAGTGGCTTCAAATTCACTTATATTTACCCTCATACAGTAATAACAGTAAGTATGAAACGCCCAGCTTTTCTCCACAGGTGGTATAATATCCTTGACATCTTTTATTAAAGAGGCAAGCAGTGCAGCATTTTTCCGTCTATTATTCACTACTCTCTTTAACTTTTTTAATTGAGCTATACCAACAGCTGCTTGCAATTCAGTCATATGATAGTTAGGAGCAAGAAATAAATGATCTCGCCAAAAATGTCTAGGCCATCCCTTATCAGCACAGAGCTTAAGTTTCTTACCAAAAGCCTCATCATTATTGGTTATTACCATTCCCCCATCGCCAGTAGTGATATGCTTGCTTTGTTGGAAACTAAAGCATCCTGCATTTCCAATTGTTCCAACTTTTTTCTCCTTGTATTCAGTTAGGAGTGCCTGAGCACAGTCCTCTATAACAGTAACTCCTTTCTCCTTAGCTATCTGCATAATTGGATCCATATCGCAGGGATGGCCATAAAGATGAACAACTATGATAGCTTTAGTTCTATTAGTAATTTTCCTTTTTATATCCTCGGGGTCAATTGTTCGAGTATCCAGATCAATATCAGCAAATATCGGTATAGTATTTTGATACAAAATAGCTATCACTGTTCCCATATCGGTAATTGCAGAAGTAATAATCTCATCACCCGGATTTATATTGACAAAATTAACAGCTGCATGAAGAGCGGCTGTACCTGAACTAACAGCAATAGCGGAGTTAACCCCATATAGCGAAGCAAAATCAGCCTCAAATTTCTTAACTTTTTCTCCATAAAGGAAACTCAACGTTCCTGACTTTACCACTTCTGTTACTAATCGGAGTTCTTCATCACCGATTTCTCTTCCGCTTTTATCTCGGATAGAAGGTAACTTACCCTTCACAGCTTGTTTACCTCCATTGATAGCTAACTCTCGTTGAGTAGACATCTAAATCTCCTTTTTAGGTATATTCTGTATTCCCTGTTTCTCCTCTCTTTCAATATAAAGAGTGTTACAATATTCTACTCTAAAAGGCTACTTAGCACCCCTCACAGAACCATAATCCACGTGTAGGGTCGAGGACAGGTATAGCATCTTAGGTTTAACCCGTCTGCTTACCACCCCCTTCATCTAGTAGTACCTCAGTAGCCATACCGTAAAGCTACCCCTGTTCCCGCTACATCAACAGTACATGTTCTTTTTAAAACATGGTTAATTTTTCCCTGAAAGCTCCTAAAAAGAGAAACTAACTTTTCGAGACTTCCCTTTTTTGGAAAGCTTCCCTTTGTCTTGAGCTAACGGCCTATTTATTTTCTCACCCTCCTCTGGTCTTATTTTTAGCTTTTCTCTTGCCAAGGATCTAACTTTTACTAATGTTAGCCCAACTTCTGCAATTAAGTAGAGAAATAGAGTAGGCTAAGCGAAGCTTAAATTTACTTTCTTGCCACTCAAAAGACTCCCAGAAGGTCCATCCAGGTGTAATCTCCGAAATAGTAGGTATACTTAATTTTTCTACACGGAATAAATCCTTTGTATAGTGGGATCTATGTAAGCATCTAAAAAAGTGGCACTCGATTCGAAAGCTTTAGATTTAATTAGATTTAAAGTGATAAGAACCCTTTCTCGAGAAGTTGTATCGGCACCTCCGTCTATCCCCTTACTGCTCCTGCAAGTATTCCCTTTATTAAATGCTTTTGAAAAAGAGAAGAAATATCATAGCCACAATTAGAGTGTACATTGTAATTGCCCGCAACCAGTTCCAACGCACAAAGCCATCGGCAAAGAAATCATCCAACCCTTACAGATTATCCCCTCAAATGTCTTTAGGGTTGCCAATCCATCTTCTTATCAAAAGGGTACATAGGTCTCCTAATTCTTTTAAAAGGCAAAGATACAAAATCTGGGGTGGTTACTCCTAGCGCATTCACAATAATAATCTTTCTAGTTATAGGTCCGTATGCAGGCTCAAAGAAATGTTGGGCCTTAACCACTACTATTTTTGTATCTTCGACATCCACTCCTACATTTCTATACTGTCCTGGCTCAAAAGTACAAGTGGGAATCTCAGTTATCACTAGATCAATCCTATCCATCACTTTTAAAACAACTGCTCTACCCATATTTGCTTCAACTCCTCTTAGTGCAGGACCTTTCAGAACGTATTTTCCATCTGAGATAAGCCTCACTCTACCCATTATCTCAATCGGTTTATTAAATGGATCCATTTTCCCTCCGACAGAGAGGGTAATTTCATTTCCTACTCCTACCTTAATAGCTTTTTCCACCGCTTCGGGATCAGTAATAGTCAATGCTACCGAACAAGGTACTCCCATCTCTATCAATGTTTTTAGAATAGCCGTGCTATCCCCAAAAGCTCCCGCGCTGATACTGTCTGCAAAATCTACTAGAATTATTGGTCCTCCCTCTGTGACTAATGCTTCCTTTATCGCTTCTTCAGCATAAAGAAGATCAACTTCAAACTCATTTCTTAGATCCCAAGCAACTTTAGCAAGTCTACGAGCCTCTCTCTGAGCTAAATCAATATCTTCATCAGTTATTACCACCGCCGTAAAACCCATATCAGGAATGTCTATCCAGTTCTGAACTGCAAAAACAGAAGAAGAAATTACTTTACTCTTTTGTTCTAAACTTTTGACTTCATTTATAATTTTTGCCATAGGTCCCTTATTCTTTATTTGCATGTTAACTGCAGATAGTACCATAGGAACCCTCACGCTAGCCATTGTAGGTTTTACATTTTTTTTTAAAATAGAAGTCATAATCTGAGTAGCTTTTTTTCCAGTTTCGGCAAAATCTACATGGGGATATGTTCGGTAACCTACCAAACCATCTAAATTATTTACTATTTTATTTGTGACATTCCCATGTAAATCAAAAGTGCTTATTATGGGAACATTCTCCCCAGCCAGCTCTCTAATTTTTTCTATGATAACTCCTTCTGGATCATCTTCTGACTCAGCTACCATAGAACCATGTAAAGCTAAAAGAATTCCATCAAAATTTTGAATTTGTTTAATTCTAGAGAGAATTTTGTCTTTAAGAAACTCAAGCGTTTCATCCTTGAGAATACCGGAAGCACCGCAATAACCAGATATAATTGGCACCAACTCCATCTTCTCCTTTTCGGCTTGCTCTATAAATCCACCTACTTCGGTATTTTTTCCGCGATGATAAGATAAAATTTTCTTACCAAACAAGAGATAGCCTTGGTAAAAATACTCAAGGCCGGCCTTCACAGGAGAAAACGTATCGGACTCCATTACTACTGAAACAACCAATACTTTCATTTTCCTCTCTTTCTTCTTTTTAGAGTATTGTCGAATAGGGCTTCACAAAAGTCATTTTTGATAGTGTCGGTTATTTTTAATTTAGCAAGAACTTCCCACCTGTAAAGATGGGGATGAGAGCGGTTTCCTGCAAGAATTACAGGACAAGCGGAGCTTGAATTATAAAAGCGCCACGCCTGTAAGGGCATGGTATCCATAATATTTATAGATCTTAAGAAAACTCCCGAAAGTCATCTAAGAAATTAAGTACAAAAGACTTTATGAATCTGATTTTAGCCTTCTTTTCCGAGAGAACTCACTTGAGTTCCTTCTCTCCCAAGAGGTTTCAAACTCTCTCAATGAGTGTTTGAACCACATCTGTCTTAGTGTTCTACTCCTGCAAATTTAAGTTTATGAGAAAAGTGACAGGCACTATAATGTGCACTATCAGCATCTCTGGCTATGTTCACCAGAGATGGTTCCTCATGCCGGCAGATATTCCTGGAATACCTACATCGAGGATGAAAATAACAGCCTGACGGAGGATTTGCGGGGTCTGCAACTTCACCCTTCAATACTATTCTCCTCTTTTTATCCCGTAACCGTGGCTCTGGATTCGGTGCTGCCGAGAGTAATGCTTCCGTGTAAGGATGCTTCGGAGCTGAAAATATCTTCTCTGTATCTGCTAGTTCTACTATCTTACCCACATACATAATTGCTATACGGTCACACATATATTTAACGACAGCCAAATTATGTGCTATGAACAAATAGGACAAATTAAACCTCTCTTGTAGTTCCTCTAGCAGATTTAATATTTGTGTCTGTACCGATGCATCTAAAGCTGAAACTGGTTCATCGGCAACGATAAATTCTGGTTGGAGAGCCAAGGCACGAGCAATAGCAATCCGTTGCCGTTGGCCTCCACTAAAAGCATGTGGATACCTACGCATATATGCTGGATCAAGTTGTACCATTTGTAATAGGCCGGCTACTCTCTCCTCAAGTTCTCCTCTTTTAGCAACTACTCTATTAATTCTAAGGGGCTCTCCCACTATATCTACCACAGGCATACGAGGATTAAGAGAAGAATAAGGATCTTGAAATATCATTCGGATGTGTCTGTGTACTTCTTTAATTTGGTGATTATCCAAGCTGGTTATGTCAACTGGATTAACTTCATTCATGTTAAAATAAATACTGCCAGATGTTGGCTCAATAGCTCTCAGAATACATTTTCCAGTAGTGGTCTTTCCGCAACCACTTTCACCAACTAACCCCAGAGTTTCACCTTTTTTTATATAAAAACTTATCCTATCAACTGCTTTAACTGTACCCAACACTTTTCTCATGAATCCTTTTGTGCGGACAAAATATTTACACAAATTATTTACGTTGAGTAGTATGTTATTATCCATGCTCAGAACTCGTCTCCTTTGCGTACAAAAAACACCTCACCTGATGGCCTTCTTCAATTTCTACTAAAGATGGTTCTTTCTTATCACAGATACCGGACATAAATTCCGAACAGCGGGGGCGAAACAAACAACAGCCTGTAGGGACCTCGTAAGGGCTGGGAACTACTCCAGCAATTGGTTTTATCTTCTGTTTAGATCCACTTATCCTAGGAATAGAGGCTAGAAGACCTTTAGTGTAGGGATGTTTAGAGTTATAAAATATCTGCTCTACAGAACCATATTCTATATCTTTCCCCAAATACATTATTAATACATTATCTGTAAGCTCTGCAATAACGCCCAGATCATGGGTTATTATTATGAGGGCCATATTCAACTGCTGTTGAAGACCTTTTATCAACTCAAGTACCTCAGCTTGGATCGTCACATCAACAGCTGTGGTAGGCTCATCAGCAATTAGTAAACTTGGGTGGCAGGAAAGGGCCATAGCTACCATGGCTCTTTGTCTCATACCTCCACTTAGATTAAAAGGATAGGCATCTATTGTCTGAAAAGGGTTAGGCATCCCTACTTTCTTTAGCATATTGATAGCTCGTTTTCTGGCTTCTTTAGGTGTCGAGTTCTGATGCAGCTTGATAATCTCCATTATTTGATCTCCCACCGTATAAACTGGACTAAAAGAAGTCATTGGCTCCTGGAATATCATAGAGATCTCTTTGCCTCTTATTCCTCTTATCTTCTTGCCTTCAGGATTAAGTTTAATTAGGTCTACAACTCTTCCGTCTAAGTTAAGTAATATTTCACCATTCACAATCCGGCCATTTTTAGGAACAAGCCTTAAGATAGATTGGGCAGTAACGCTTTTACCGCAGCCGCTTTCACCAGCTATCCCCATCGTCTTACCCCTTTTAATACTAAAACTTATTCCATCAACAGCCTTAAGTGTTCCTTCTCGCGAGAAAAAATAGGTTCTTAGATCCTTAACTTTCAACAATGAGGAATTATCTTGCATTCATTTATACCTTCTCATTTAGACTGTCGCATACGGATCAGCTGCATCACGTAGACCATCACCAACAAAATTAAAGGCCAATATGCTAATAACAACGGGTATACCTGCGGTCAATATCCAGGGTGCCTGGGCTAAAACCCGTATGTGTTGTGCTTCTTTTAAAAGCACGCCCCAACTGATTGCCGGGGGTTGCATTCCCAAACCGAGAAAACTCAAAGCTGTCTCGCCCAGAATCATCCCAGGAATAGCAAGTGTCATAGCAGTAATAATGTGGCTAAGAAATGATGGAAACAAATACTTTCCAATTATTCTCCTCTCACTTGCCCCATCAAGCTTTGCTGCCATAATAAAGTCCTCCCCGCGTAAGGACATAAATTTTCCTCGAACAACGCGAGCAATCTCGGTCCAGCCTACAACTGAAAGTACCAAGGTAATCGCAAAGTATGTTTTTGTTATCGACCAATGCGGTGGCAAGGCGACACTCAGGGCCATCCACAACGGCAATGTTGGTATGGATCTAATAGATTCTATTACTCTCTGAATAACAATATCAATCCCTCCCCCATAGTAACCAGAGATACCACCCATGATGATGCCAAATAAAAAGCTCACAGTGATAGCTACAAGACCGATTGAGAGTGATATCCGGCTCGCAAAAATGAGACGAGAAAAAAGATCTCGGCCCATGGAGTCTGTACCCAGCAAGAAAACTTTTCCTCCTTTAGTGCTAAAAAGGTGAATGTCAGTTTCAAATAACCCCCACAATTTATAAAGATCCCCGTGTGCCAAGAACTGCACTGGGTACCCACGCGTTCGGTTTTCTGCGTAACTTATTTCCCACGTTTCCAGGTCCATCTTTTTTTCAAGTGAGTAAGTAAAGGGGAGCAAGTGGAGACATCCTTCTTCATCGAAAAAGTGTACTCTCTGTGGAGGTGCTGAGATAAAATTTTTATCATACTTGTAGGGATCATAAGGTGCCAGAAACTCTGCAAAAATAGCGATGAAGTAAAATATCGCTAGCACAACCAAACCACCAACTGCTAGTTTATGGTTGAAAAATCTCCAGTATACAAGTTTCCACTGCGAGGCTATATATAACCTTTGCTCTTTTTTCTCTTTTCGCTTTAGAAGGCCCATACCTTCTCTCCTAGGATCAAATAGCCTCTCTTATTCGTGGATCTATCCAAGCCAGCAATATATCTGATATCAACGTACCCATTATTGTGAGGAAAGCTAAAATAAAGATAATACTACCCGCTAGATACATATCCTGTAGCTTAAGTGCGCTTAAAAGTATCGGACCAATCGTGGGTATACTCAAAACCATTGAAGTAAGTAATTCACCTTCTATTAGAATAGGCAAAGTCCATCCTATGGTGCTTATAACTGGATTAATGGCAATACGGAAAGGATATCTATAGATTACTTTCCTCTCACTCAATCCCTTTGACCGAGCAACCATAACATAAGGTTTTTGTAGTTCATCTAAAAGGTTAGCCCTCACGATTCTAATTAAGCGTGCGGTTCCAGCAGTACCTACAATGATAGCTGGTATCCACAAATGTTTAAATAGGTCTACAAGCTTGGCAGGGCTCCACGGTGCTATTTGATATTGCTCAGAGAATAGACCAATGATAACATTTCCCGTATAGACATACACAACCCACATTAATACAAGTGCAAATAAGAAATTTGGAATCGCTAAGCCAAAAAACCCTACCGTTGTAAATATATAATCCCGAATTGAATATTGGCGAACAGCAGAGAGCACACCTATAGGGATGCCAATTGCGTAAACAAATACAAAAGAAGTAAACGAGATAAGCATACTCCATGGCAACCTTTCTGCTAGGAGGGTAGTTACAGGACGGTTCCATTGCATTGATGTTCCTAGGTCACCATGAAACAAGTTCCATATCCATTTAAAGTACCGAACATACAGTGGATCTTTAACGCCGTAGCGGGCCTTTAACGCCTCCACTAATTGCAGATCAACGTGCATACCTTGAGCTCGCAATTGGCCAATATAAGCGGTTACAAAATCACCCGGTGGAGCTTCAATAACAATAAAAGAAATAACCGATACTATGATCAACGTTGGGACCATCAAACCTATTCTACGTATAATATAAGCTAGCACTTTACCTTCCTCTCCAATTTACAAAAGCAGACATTTTCGCTTTTTTACATAATAGAAAAGCCCAATACTCCATCCGGGAGAACTCCCCGCTTTCCGCTAAGGGGTTAAAACTACCTCTTTGATTTAACAATGTCAGATTTTCTATCTGCGAGTACTTTTGCAATTCGCAAGAATTTATCTCTCTTCTATAACAAGAGCTCTACAAAAGCTACTATCAAGACCCCGCACCTTAAGGGGGAGGGCCATCACGAAAAATCTTGGCTGGGTTATCTTATCAAGATTATCCACTATCTCCACGAATACAACATCTCTGCTCATCAGAATATCGTGAAACTCGCGGATTTCCTCAATATTTTCCCCTAATCTTATGGAATCTAATACCAGCATCTTCACGTTCTTTTCAGCTAACCAGTGTGCTGCCTCTGACGTTAAAGTAGGAAGCCGGAGATTTCCCTTTAAATACACCTCTTGTTTGGAGAATTTTACTCCTGTATCATTTCGTATAACAACAATATCTTCTTTTTGTATACTCTTACCAAGAGCTTTCTCGCAAATCGCGCCAGTTATCCTCTTCTCTTTCACTGAAAAAAGTACCCCTGCTCCATAGAAAGTATGCAGGGGGTAATCAATTATTGTTTTACCTCCCTCATAAAAATGCGCACCAACTTCAACATGGGTTCCTACATGGGAATGTGTTTTTATATCGTACCGGAATGTCTTGTCTTGTAATAGCGCTTTTTGAATCATAAAGGGACGGTCCATCTCCTCTCCCGGAATTACCAGATGAGATATATCGATAACCTTATACCTACGTGGATTTAGTGTAAACAATTTCTTCTCCTTTAGAAGATCTAATTTTGGTAGCATTTGATCTTTTTTTTAATTTCGCTTCTGTAACGGGACAGAGAAGTTTGTAGAGTATGACAAATTCTGCTTGGGAAGTTGGGTATAATTAGAGAATAGGCACATGTAGGAGTTATTATACACTCTTCGCTCTTTAACAATTTGTAAAGGTAACCAATCTTCCTTTACAGATAGATAAGGCTTTTGACATAATTTACCCAAAAAGATTAGCCGGGGAACTACTTTCCATGCGGGTCGTGTCAAGAGGAGTGTGTATTTTATCGGAAGTGCTTGAATGGCTTATCCTCTCGACCTTCATTAATAAGTTGAACAAGTGAGAACATTATCCGAATACACAACTTTTCTGTAGGGAATGTATCCATTACCTTGATGCATCTTCGGAACTCCCCTCCACACTTATCTTGACACAACTTCGTTTTTAGGATGCCATTCAGATTGAAATTCCCTGCATCTGAACACAGTTCATTATTGCTCAAATGTTAACGAGCTTTCAATTTTATACTCTATCAAGAGGCCATTGATAAAAATTAATGGGAAAAATATCCTTTCCAAAATTTGAAATCCTTTCAGGGCCAAATATTAATTTGACTAACTCTCTTTTAGTAAACTGAGAAGTTTTTTCCCCTTGATATAAGCTTATTTTGTCTAAATTTTCTTTGACTCTAATGTCTTCCAAACCTAATTTCTTAAGTAAAGAATTCATGTTAACTATTCTCAGCACTCCCAAGTAATTAGTTCTTTTAGGTATTCTAAAATCATCCAGTAGAATCGAAAGACCGGTTTTAAAACCAGGTGTATTTACAAGGAGCGTCGCTCGCAAAAGATTACTTCTGTCTGTAGTGGGAAACGATTGATCCACTTGATGAAAAACTTTTCTTATAAGATCGGCTACAATCTCTGGGGGGCCTGCATGTTCTATAACATTTTTTTCGCTAACCACTGTGTAAGCGACTACATTTCCTTCTTTTAAGGATAAGAAAGTCTTTCCTTTACTTATCTTCAACCTAAATAGATTTATATTTCTTACCGCTCCCAGACGTTCTTTGGCTCGTAAAACACTTATTTGGTCTAAATGGTTACCAAAACCTTCCTGTATCTTATAATTCTTCAACTTGGGTAAGAGGTCAATATTTCCTCTGTCAAGAAAATAGATATTCTCTATCCCTCCTTTTTCCCAGTCGAAACGGCGATAATATTCAGGGACTCCGGCAGCAAGAAGAGAAATATCGCAATTTTCCTCTTGCATTCTTTGAATAGCATCCTCCAAAATGAGCTTGGCGTAACCTCTTTTTCGATACTCCGGATGAGTAACTAAGCCATTAATCCCCCCCACTTTTAAGGTAATCTTCTCCATAACAACTTCGGAGGGAAAGATGCTCACACAGCTTACTACTCTTCTCCCTACTTTTATTATGCGAATATTTTTTCGATTGGAATAAGAGAAAACATAAGGCCAACTCTCTCCAAAATTTGGTTTAGTATCTTTGCCTATTCTCATAACTAAATTTAAAAGATCCAGGGTAGGCCCAATTTCATACTCGAAATCACACTCCTTGGGTCCTTCTATTTCTTCGTGAGTATGCATTGGTTGCCCTCCTATTTCAGTGAATATCCTCCGACATGGCCTAACCTTTTATGAAAATTCTTGAAAAGGTAATTATTCAGCACTATTTAAACGTATTGTATTAGTGCTTTGAGTTCTCTCAGAAATTCTCTTCTGCATCCCTGTTCAGCACTTCACTGATCAGGGATAATTTCATCACTCCCTACAGTTAAGCCTTAGTTTACTTTTCCTCCTCCTTTAGTGTACACACGGAGAAAAACCCCATAAATGTTCCCGCCAAAACCAAGAACAGACAAAGAGTATCAAAGGTTTGTAAAAGAGCAGCTTATTTTAGGAGAGATAAATATTTCCTTTATAAAAAAAATGCCAGAATACTTCTCGTCTTGATGAAGAGATGAATAGCCAAGAGTTATAGGGAAGACAGAGTTCCCTTATCCTTGCAGTTAAAGATGCCCCACAGCTTTGCTGTGAAGTCATTCACTATTTTCCCACTTTTTTTTTGGTCTTCTTTTCCGAGAGAACTCTAATGTTTTTTTTCTTTGTTTCCCATCCTCACGGTAAATTCGTCATTCTTTCGGTTTCTCCTCTAGACAAATACCAGATTTGATAAAAGATTCATTCTCTCCAAAAAGTTTCCGTACTTGAGCCTTTTGCTTCTCGTTTAGTGGTGGAATTGGCCTTCTTGGCGGACCACACTCAAAACCAAGAAGTTTAACACACTCTTTTACGGAGGAGAGACCACCCATTTTATTCACCGCCTGATTTATTTGGGTTAATTTGTGTTGAATTTTTTGGGCAGAATGAAGATCGCCGCGGTGGAAATTCTCATACAATAGAACAGCTGCTCTGCTAAGATAATTGTAACTTCCGCCGACACCTCCATGAGCACCCATTGTCAGTGCACCCAACAACATCGCGTCTCGACCAAAGAGTAATGAGAGACGACTTGGCGAAAGATCCAACATTTCGTGCATCTCTACAAGATTGTCCTCAGTGAACTTAATACCCGTTACTGTTGGTATCTTCAAGATTTCTCTCATTAAATCAACTGTTATATATACCTGCGTGCAGATGGGAAGGTTATACACAAATAATGGCAACGAACATGCCTCCCCGATCAGACGATAGTGATCAAAAATTGCCTGTTCATTAACTCGGTAAAAGAAAGGTGGCACTGCCGCTATCCCATCAGCACCTGCTTTTTCCGCATGTTTTGCCAGACGGATACATGTGCGAGTATCAGTTGCTCCAATATGAATAATGACTTTTCCTCTGCCACTCATCTTTTTTATAATTGTTTCCGCAATGAACCTGCGTTCCTCCTCTGACAGTAGAATCCCTTCTCCTGAGGCTCCAGTTGCCCAAAGTCCGTGAACACCATTGGTGAGGTGAAAGTTAACGAGTTGGCCAAGAACTATACCAGAGACTTCACCATTTTCATCATACGGCGTGATAATTGCTGGATAGATACCGTGAAAATAACCCAATGGTTTCCTCCAAACTGTATTTTCTTTGGATATTTCGCATAATGGACTTCTCTTTTTTTATTTTATCTGTAGCTTAGCATATTATTGTTCGAATTTTGGGGTCCATTACACTATTTCAGCCCGAGGATCTTGGTTCTCTCCTCAGAACCGAGGTTCACTCCTTGCTCAAGAAGGGTGCGTTGAAGAGTCCGAGTATCCAAGTCGCGAGGACTTATCCCTTGTTTCGCTGCAAGGGCACTAGCAACACCGGCAGCCTGACCGAGTACCATACAGATAGGCATACTGCGTATCACTCCTTGTGGCTGACAGGAAACGCTTTTTCCACTACCGACCAAAAGATTCTCCACCTTTTTGGGAACCATAATGCGATAGGGGATATCATAGGTATGCGGATACCAAAACTCATCTGTTTCCTCGAAACTCGCGTGTGCCGGTGCACAGCCTATGGCATCATCAAAGTATACAGGTTTATCAGAAGAGGTATCTTTGAAAGTCAGGGTTGCTTCACCCTCTATGCTACGGCTAGTACGAATTCCAAGGTCTGTTGCCATTTGCACAACGTATGCTTTCTCAAACCCTGGTACGTGGGTGCGGAAAAAATCTGCTACATAGAAGCACACCTTCTGTGCCTCAAGCTCTGCCAGTGATACGTCAGATGTTCTAAGAGTGTCTACGCACCAGAAGTTGGAGTTGACGACAACCGTATCAAGGTGTCTGAGTCCATACAGTCCTGAGAAATCCAAACTCCAGAGTATACCCCGTTTGGACTGGAATTCCCCCTTCTTTATTGCCTTCTGAAAAATGTCCCACTTTGCTCCCCCTCCATGGGGAAAGAAAAATATCCCTCTCTCAACCCAGTTATACTCAAACTGAGAGAATTCTTTTGTTGCATCCACACCAACCGGGAAAGTCTCGGGATTCTGCTTGAAATGCTGGTAAAGTGCATCAAGATTCACACGTCCCATTTTAAACTCGAGGCTGGCTTCACCGTTCTCCCAGCGCATAGGACAGCTAGTTTGATTTGCCATATCAGCTTCACCGGTTGTATCAACTACTACTTTAGCTATTATAGCTTGTCTACCCATTTTATTTTCTATAAACACCCCCTTGACAGTATCCTCATCCATAATTGGATGAGCAGCAAGGGTATGAGTGAGCACTTTCACTCCAGCCTCCTGTTGCATCTCAATAAGCACGATTTTTAGCTGCTCGGAATCAATCACTGAACCAGTGTGTGTTCGAGGGATCTTCGGGTTTGCCCATTTCTTACTGGTTGCACCGCGGGCAGCCATTCTATCGACCACTTCCTTTGATATTCCCCGAATTACCATCTTCCCTTTAAGATCCAGGTACTGATTGCCAATATTAGACATAAGGCCAGCGGTTGCCACCCCACCTAAAACTCCATTTCGTTCCACGAGTATGGTCCTGACACCTGCTCTTGCAGCGGCAACAGCAGTAGCACACCCACTAACTCCAGCACCTGCCACAAGCACATCAACCTCATCTAATACTTCAATTTCTCTTTCTGGTTCGCGTACAATCATTTTGCAATTCTCCTATTTACCTCAAATGTGAAAATGTGGGGAAGAAAGAACATACTCCTCATCCTTTCTTCCCCATACAAATCTGCCCTATTTCTCAATATACCAAGTGGATGGTTGGGCCGGGTTCATTTCCATAGGACAAGGTTTACGTACATTCTTCAGTCTGTTCACGATCAGATGGAAACGCGTCTCTGGGGGAATGCTCAGTGCAATTATTTTCCACAGGTTTTCACAATCAATTCTCTCCATTTCCCTCTCTATCTGAATTTTTCTTTCCCTGCTAAGAGTATGTGAAAATTCTATGGAAAGCTCGTGTAACTCCTTGATGGCCGGGGGTGGCTCCTCGCCTTCCTTGCCATTAGTTTGATACCAAAGGCCCCACGCCCAGTTGGGTTTAAAATCGGCACTGAAGGGAGACATCTCCTGATTCTCAGCACCAAACATTGGACGGAAACCTCCGATAGTATGCTGGCTAACAGCCATTTCATACATACCAGACATGAAACGCTGCTCCCACAGTTCTACACCTATAGGCTTGAGCGTTATTTCTACTCCTACATCTTTCCAGTATTTTTTAAGCATCTCACATATCTTTACATCTGGAGACCACCACGCATCTACATTTAACACCAACTTTAAGAGCTTACCATCAGGCCGTAGTCGCATTGTGTGTTCCGCATTCCACTTATCAAGCCCTACCTTATCTAGTAGGTAATTGGCAAATTCAGGATCGTAATTGGTGTAGACTTTAAACCGTGGCCACTCACCATGGAAGGGAGGACCTGGAGGAGGAGCTGCTTGAGAAGGAGTGTACATTCCCTTGAAAACTACATCATTTATCTCCTCTCTCTTCATAGCAACTGAGAGGGCAATGCGGAAGCGTTTATCTCGGAAAAGCTTGCGCAATACAGGATCCTCATGACTCATATTGAAAAACACTCCACCAACTTCACCCCCCCAAAAGGAAGGAACTATTTTATAACCCCCCTTTTCCTCGTTCTTCTTAAGGGGAGTTATATTCTCGCTAAGACCGAGGTAGTCGTCCATTATTATATCTATATCGCCAGCTACGGCCTTAAGTATCAAAGCCTCCACATCTGCTAGAGCCGTCCGGTAGATTCCATCTATATAGGGGAGTTGATTACCTTCGGTATCGATCTTCCAGTAATACGGATTTCGCTTCATTTCAATTATAGGTTTAGTTATCTCGCTGGCCTGTACCCAAGCACACATAGTTGGAGTTCCTAGGGAGCTACAATAATCTAACTTAGCGGAAAAAAAGTCTATCCAGGTAGTGTAACCCTCCTTCTTCATCACCTTCTCTATCTCATCCATTGGTGTATAGTTAGGATGGAACTGCTTTAAGAAGTGTTTGGGGGCGTAGGGAACAGGTCTCCACCTGCACAGTCTCTCCAAGAGCTGGCCATAGGGCTCAGGCCAAGACATTCTAATAGTGTACTCATCTATTTTCTCCCACTCTCCTGCCTCCTTAACAGGCCTTAAATAGAGGGGTGGTTGTGGCCAAAGCTTTTTATCAAGAGCTATATCCTCGTACCAGAACATGAAATCATCAGCAGTAAATGGGTGCCCATCACTCCACCTCATTCCCTCTCTTATGTAGAAGGTGAAGACTCTTCCCTCTTCACTAATCTTCCAGCTTTTGAAGATATTTGGTTCGATGCTTGCCATCATATCCGAGGAATAAGTAAGTGGAAACTCGTATATCACATCCACTATGCCACCGAGAGTTGCTTGCAACCCAACCCATGATTGTTTGAGAATACCTCCATATTTGCCAATTTTCACCGCTGGATCCAGCACCATAGGTTCCTCGGGGAGTCTTTCCTCTACTGGGGGAAGCTCTCCTGCAGCTACCCTTTCTTTGAGCATGGGACTCTCATCAAACATCTCTATTCTCTTGCCGGTAGCCTCCTCATATGCTTGGAGAGTAGGATAAATCTCAACATTTCCTCCAGGATACTCTCCCACTGCTAGAAGAGGACCTGCTCCTATCAGACATATTGTGCCTGCTAAGAGGACTACTATAAGCTTTCGCATCATTTTACTTTTCTCCTTTTTTATTTTTTTTCTCACGGAACTTCCGCGAGGAAACCGGTCTTTCAAACCCTTTTTTTTAAAAAAACTTCAACAGCTAACAGCCTTGCTTACTTTTTCACCTCCCTCTGGCCTCATTTTTAGCTTCTCTATTTTTCATAAATACTTATTTTTCCTTAAAGCAAAAGGAGCCTGCGGACCAGACCGTTATTGCTTTCCCAACGCTCCTGAATATACTGTTATTATGATAGAGCAAGTGCGCTCTTACCGCTTCACCATAAAACAGATATTCAACGAGCATTGGGAGAATTATCTATCGAGCCATAAAGATTCTCTTTGCCAAGATGTCATCTGGACAATAGAGAAGATGCTTTCTTGCCGTAATCCTGAAAGGCTAGGTTATCATAAATATGCTTGTCCAGAGCATCCTGATCAGTATATTATCGTTCCCCATTCCTGTAAAACTCGCTTCTGTAATTCCTGTGGTAAAGTTCTTACCGATAACTGGGTTAAGAGAATAGAGGACGATTTTCCTCCCACTGGTTTTCATCATATCTGTTTTACCGTTCCCCAAGAACTAAGGCAGCTACTTGATGAGTATAGATTCTTACTTAACTGCCTCTTTAGAGCCTCCAGTAAGACAGTGCTTTCCTGGTCTAAAGACATTTCCTTCCCGCTATTGTCTCATCTTCCCATACCTCTGGGAGAAATCTCAAGTTTCATCCCCACATCCATATGAGCTCTGGAGGAATAGACCTTAAAAAGCAAAAGGCTAAACCGGTGGAAACGATGCTCCTTTATTCCCTTTAAGATGCTCCATAAAAGATACCGCTTTTTGTTGATCCAGGAGCTGAAGAAGACAATCAGAAAGTATCTGGAAGAAAATCCTAATCCTGGGAAACTCTCGGTCTTCTCTTATCCTGGGATTCTTGATTCTTTCCTTGATCCTCTGCTTAAGATAAATTGGTATGTCCATGATTCTACTGAACTACCTTCCGAGGACTTTACCGTCTCCTACATCGTTCGCTATGCCAAAAGGCCGCCCTTAGCAGAGTGGAGAATCCTTGACTATGGTAAAAAGTCCAACTCGAGTGAATACATGGTGACCTTCTCCTACAAGGAAAGAGAACAACCGGAAATAAAATGGACTGTTCCAGTAGAGAAATTTATCAGCCTTCTCATCCAGCATATTCCTCCCAAACATTTCAGGCAGGTCCGTTACTACGGAGCATTAGCTACCAGAACCAAACCTTTGTTTAAAAAAGTCCTGAGCCGAGTCTTTTCTAGAATGAAAGAGATGGCTAAATTTACCCGCTGGAGAGAACGCATAACTAGCTTCACCGGAAAAGATCCCCTTCGCTGTCCCATTTGCCAGAGAGAAATGGAGTTAGTTGAAGTTGCTTATTTTTCCAGGAGATTAGGCTCTCTCGCCTTTTATCATCCACCATAGCTTTCTCTTAACAACCCATCAGGTCAAAGTAACGAATAGTCACGTTTAAGATCAGCCCCAAATGCCTACGTTTGGCCGCCTAGAGACACTCTGTCTTTTTGCTAATTTCACTGTCTTTTCAGGCTCTGTTTTAGGCTTTCCCTATTCTCTCTACCTATCACTTACCCGTTTTTTATCCCCTGCTCACAAAAAATGAGTCCATGATTTTTCTTTTCACATCTACTAGGCCTATTTCTTGAAATTATTGAGTTTCCTATGCGGCCAGATATGGTTTTAGAACCACTAAAGGGCTACAGGATCACCTTAAGCTATATCAAAAAATGAAATACTTAGCTCAAACATAACTCAAAACCAAAAATTTTCGCTCAAATTAGCATCTGACAAGGGAAAGACTAAAAAAGTTGTTAAAAATTTGAGCAAGTTTCCGAAAACTTAAACTACCTTAAATAAGTCAAAATCTTAGGTCTAGTACTGTTTTTCTTAAAAGCACAATAATTCTATGAGGTTGTGATGTTTCCGAAAAGTAACTTCATAAATACTATTATATGAACGACAAAAGTTCTTAAAAATCCAAGTTTTTCGCAAAATACTCTCTCGCTACTTTTCTTATCTTTTTTACCCGCAGCCTTACGGCCTCATGAGTTAAGTTGAATTTTTTGGCAATTTCACCAAGGGTATGTCCTTCCAAA
>Ga0315547_1000353_pt1 | contig 47850 bp, 58 predicted proteins | sample SalMarSW160240MG_2_FD_202542 | JGI IMG/M metagenome (GOLD analysis project Ga0315547, IMG submission 202542) | Salt marsh sediment microbial communities from the Plum Island Ecosystem LTER, Massachusetts, United States - Salt Marsh Sediment SW1601-240 ...
ACCCGAATGGATAATACGAGCAGGTTTTGAATCGATGCCAGTGACCGCTGAACATGCTCAACTTGCAGGAGCGTGGGATATTTCACATCGCGATCCATTTGACCGAATGCTTGCCGCGCAAGCTAAGCTGGAAGAAATGCCTTTAGCTACGGTGGATATTTCACTTAACGATTTTCCTGTGCAGATTTTTATCGGTGAAAGAGTTTGATACCTGTTAGTACAATACAATTTTGCAACCTGACTCGAAATACGTCCCCAGATTCCTGATCAAGAACAATAAACAAAAATCCTTCACGTCCATCGCCTGCCCTGCCGTGCCCCGCCTGCCCAATGAAATCCGAAGGACATTTCATCGGGGTTAAACCTATCTGCCTTTTCTATTTAACTGGGGTGGCAACGTTCCCCATTACACAAAAGAGCCTCAACTTGGTTACTGAAATACAAATGGACGTCCCCCATATCAGGATGAGCAAAAGTTATTCACCTTAAGAAACAACGTCCCCCCTTAAGGGATGAAACTTAAAAACTTAAGGGCGTCCCGGTTTACGGGGTTCGTCAGGAGCGAGAGATTCGCCGAATAAAATGCCCGTCAATGGGCTGAGGAGAGGTGCGTTCAAATTAAGCTATATTTTGTATCTTATTGATATTACTATAATTGTAGCTTATTCATTTTTTCTCTTGACAGGGGGAATATAGGATGTCCCTAAATTCACTATGTTTTTCATAAATGTGTTTTTATGCCTTGATACCCGAACTTATTGAGAACTTACAGAAAAAGTATATAAGGGTGTAATATAAAAGATAAATGTCTGAAGGATGATGGAAGGAGAAAACCAAGATAAAGGGGGAATAAATGGAAACTTCAAAGTTTGAGAAGCGTAAATCTTTTACAGAAATACTAAAGGCATTGAACTATCATGATGAAAGAGAGGCTGCAGTTGATTTTACGATCCTATCTGCTTCCGCAAGATATGCTGAGTTTTCTGAGGAGTGCCAGCGCTTTGAGAAAATATATGGTACCGAATATAGGGAGTTTGAAAAGAAGATTTCTAATAAAGTAAATGAAGAGGACTTCAGGGAAGAAGATGATCTTATGGCCTGGAAGTTTGCAAAAGAGGGTGCTGAATTCTGGCTTGAAAAACTCGAGGAATTAAAGAGTGTTTTATAACCTGTTGAGAAGATATCGACCTATAGTTAAAGAATTCAGGGTAAGAAAATTCAGGAAAATCCAGAATGCACATGAGCTGGTGCTGGAGGTCATTTTAAAAGACGATTCTAAGTTAGCCATAAAGGATTATTTATTTCAGGACGGAACCAGAAAATATGCCTACCACTGGCAAGATAAGGATGGAAAATTACTTATAAGGTGGGACAATGCTGGCCATTGGAAAAATATTCCTACATTCCCTCATCATAAGCATATTGAGAGAGTAGGAAATGTTGAGGATTCAAATGTTCGAAATATAGACCAAGCTCTTGAGTTTATTTCAAGTAGGCTGGAACAGGCAGAGTGAAGACCTTACTCATCGCCCGCTCCCCCTTTTTTTGAACAACTAACTCAGGTAAGGTGGAAAAAGTTATGCAATTTCTGCATGAACGTCCCCCATATCGGGTTGGAATATAGTGGTTGGAGCAGACCGTGTAAAAATCGTTGAGGGAGTCAGATCTTTTAAAACAGACAAACCTCGTCCGGAGCTGTATGGAGACGGCAGGGCAACGGAGAAAATAATGGCAGTCCTGCAATTAACCTATGGAGAAAAGCATGAAATTATGGATTCTGCTACCAGCATATAACGAAGAAAATTCATTTGATATCCTGATACCCAAGATTTCAAATCATCTTGAAAGAGAAGGATATGATTTCAAAATTGTTGTCTGCAATGATGGAAGTAATGATAACAGCACAGAGATTCTTGAAACCCTGAAACAATCCCATCCTCTCGAAGTACTGACTCATAAAATTAACCGGGGGCTTGGCGAAACATCGCGAGACTTATTTGAGAGAGCAGCGGAACTTGCCGATCCGGACGACATCATTGTTCGCCTTGACTGCGACAACACACATGAGCCGCAATATATAAACAAGCTTGCCAACAAGATTAACGAGGGCTTCGACGTAGTCACCGCCTCGCGTTTCCAGGAGGGAGGCGGGCAAACCGGAGTCACACCCTATCGCGCATTTATCAGCTACTCTGCGCAGATTTTTATGAAGGTTGTCTTTGGTTTCTGGGGCCAGAAAGAATTTTCCTCTGGCTTTCGAGCCTATCGTGCCGGGATTATTCAGAAAGCAATCGCAATCTACGGTAATCAGTTTATTCAGCTAAAAGGTCTCGGTTTTACCTGTACTCTCGAAAAACTGGTGAAAATTAAAATGCTCGGGGCACGATTCGCGGAAATCGGATTCCAGCTCCGCTATGATAAAAAAACAAGTTACAGCAAGATGGTTACCAGTATTACCACGCTCGGATATCTCACAATGGCCGTTCTCTATCACTGGCCTTTTGGTGGGTGGAAATACCAGTGGCCAAAAGAAATAAAGAAATATGAGCATCGCAAAAATGAAAACCATTGATGACGTAAAGCAATTTTGGGATACTTCCCCCCTTTTCTCCGACGAATACCAGGGAACAGTAGGATCACCCGAATTTTTCGAATATCATGAAAAGGTCATTGTTGATGACATAATGGGCGGTCATTTTGACAATAATTTCTCTAAATATTTTTTAAAGGGAGGTTCGATTCTTGATGTTGGATGTGGGCCGGGGTTTTGGGTAAGACAATTTTGTCGTATGGGCCTTCGAGTATCAGCTTGTGATATTTCGACTACTGCTGTTAATTTAACAAAAAAATCGCTCAAAATCTTCGGATTGAGCGCCAACGTAAAAGAGGGGAATGCTGAGGACTTGCCGTATGACGATGAATCCTTTGATTTAATAAACTGCCAGGGCGTCATTCATCATACCCCCAATACAGAAAAATGCATTTCTGAATTTTACCGCGTCCTGAAACCCGGAGGGCTCGTTTGTTTTTCTGTTTATTACCGTAATTTCATTTTACGCCATAAATCAATGATAAAGATCATCGCTAACTTGTTTGGCAAACTCATTGTCCTAAGGGGGCGTGGAAGACAAGACCTTTTAAAGCAAATAGATGCACATGAAATAGTACGCCTCTATGACGGCAAAGATAATCCTATCGGCAAATCATATACATTTGACGAAATGAGAGCCTTGATAAAATCAAACAATCTGATACTTGTGAAAAAGTGGCATTCTTATTTTCCAGTACGAGCCCTCCCTATTAAGATACCGAAGTCACTTCACAGATTGTTGAATCATTACTTTGGCTTTTTAATTGTCTTTCTTGCCAGAAAACCTGAAAAATAATCCGGAGATTTAATATGAGCGGTATCGCAGGAGCCATATCTTTATCAACAAAAATAGAAGAATTACGCATGCAGAAGGCGCTGGATCTTATTCATCACCGAGGACCTGACAATCAAACGATTGTAAAAAAACCCTGGGGGCTGTTGGGAGGAATTTTACTCCGTACAGTACCGGAAAACATATCCAACATAGCTGTAAACGAAAAAGCCGGGGTATTTCTTGCGTTCGATGGGAGTCTTCTCAATGGTTTCGATATCATAGATACTATTGGTTCTCGCTATGCTTCTTCAAAAAAGAAAAGCCATGCCGAAATCTTGCTTGAATTATACGAGAAATTCGGAACAGGCGCATTCGAGCGAATCATCGGTCATGTGTCGATTGCTATCATTGACACAAGAATACATAAGGTTTTCCTTGTCCGGGACTATTTCGGGGTACGGCCATTATATTATCAATATGGTGGTGGTATGCTATATTTTGCTTCAGAAATAAAAGCAATTACAGCCCTGAATTCCGCCCCCCCTGTCTTGAATAAAGATGCTCTGATTGATTATCTAACTTTTCAGTATGGTCTCGATGAAAAAACGCTTTTTGCTGATGTAAAGAAAGTAAAGCCGGGTTGTTATGCCGAATGGGATTATCGCTCAAATCAAGAACCGAATGTTACAATATACTGGAATATTGACTTCACAGCCGACTTTAATCACACCGAAAAATATTTCATAGATAAAACAAGGGAGCTTATTGAAGACTCTGTCCGCCTTTCTCTCTCGGGAATTGATTCTCCGGGCATCTTTCTCAGCGGAGGTTTGGATTCAAGCACCGTTGCAGCCTTTGTCCACCGCGCAAACCCGCAATTACAATTGAGAACATTTTGCGGAAGGTATCTGGAATCAAAAGATTACGATGAATCCGAGTATGCGCGAATCGTTGCAGAGGCCATTAAAAGTAACCATACAGATATAACGCTCACTGCTGATCAATTTCCTGATCTAATGCACAAAATCATTTATCTGATGGATGAACCACAGGCTGGCCCCGGAGTTTTCGGGCAATATATGGTGGGCAGAGAGGCCTCCAGATTTGTAAAGGTCGCGCTCTCCGGAGAAGGCGGTGATGAAGTATTTCTTGGCTACGCGAAATATCTTATCGCTTATCTTGAAGAATGCTTAAGAGGGGCCATCCTTGAAACGGCCAACCAGAAGGAGTTTGTCGTTACGCTCCAATCTATAGTTGGAAATCTGCCACTCCTGAAATCATATACCGGGACGCTCCAAAAATTCTGGAAGGAGGGACTCTTCAATTCTAAAGAAAACCGTTATTTTGATCTGTGTAACAGATTGCGTGAAATTGACGGCCTCGTTTCCCCGGATGTTTTTGCAGGAGAATACAATGTTGAAGAGAATTTTCTTTCAGTATTTACATCTGACAACAATCGCTCTCACGTCAATATGATGTCCCGTTTTGATATTATGACCGGACTTCAGGCTGTTCTTCATGTAGATGAACGCACCACTATCGGTCATAGTGTAGAAAACAGAATTCCACTGCTCGATCATCGCCTGGTTCAACTTGTTGCATCTGTTCCGCCAAAGATGAAGTTTTTCGGCGGACAGCAGAAATATCTGCTACGAAGAGCCATTAAGAATGTGGTTCCTCAAAAAATTCTCGATCGAAAGGATAAAATGGGATTTCCCATACCAATAAACGAATGGTTTGCCGGTCCTCTAAAAGATTTTGTCCATGACATACTTTCAACCCAAAAAGCCCGGGAACGTGGAATTTTTACCGAACAAGGGTTGGTTGAGCTTCTTAAACCTCAACAACAATACGGGAGAGCGCTCTGGGGCGCGCTAAATCTCGAATTATGGTTTCAAACATTCATTGATGGGTAAAATAAGGAGTAAGTATTGAATATCATAGCTAAATATAGTCTCATGCTTTTCGTAGCAACAATCGGAGTTTCCGGACAGATTCTCTTAAAAAAAGGACTAAATTCCTTTAGCCACTTACAATTCCATAGCTTTCTTTCAAAAATATTTACCATAGTATTTGAACCATTCGTGCTCCTGGCATTGCTTTGCTATGCCATTGGAATGACGGCTTATCTGTTTCTGCTTTCAAAAGTTGAGCTGACATCGGTATATCCCATCTGTACATCATTAACTTTTGGGGGAATTACTTTTTTCGGATGGCTTCTTTTAAAAGAACCGCTAAGCTGGCCAAAGATTTCAGGCATCATTTTAATTGTCATCGGGATTTTTTTGATAGAACGATTTGGCTAATAACTTGAACAATCTGAAATTTCCAGAGTTAATGAAATATCTATATAAAATCCAAACGGTCGAGGAACAAATTCAACATAAAATTGACTATATACTCAGTCAACTCGACAGAGATCCGTTTTCTAAAACAGCTGGATCTTTTGATCGCCTTTACTGGGGATGGAAACTAAAAGATTACCCCGATGCAACCCTGCAGAGACTGGTCTATCCACTGACGAATTATTATTACAAAGTTGAAAATGACTTATGTGACGAAGAACAATTTTTAGCCTGGATTGTAAAATCCTTTGACTTCACAAATACAATACAGCACAGCGATGGTTCTTTTGACCAGGCTTTCCCCAATGAGCACAGTCATGGGGCTACTGCTTTTTTACTGTTTGATATTGCCCGGACTTATCAACTCATCCGGGATAAATTAGAAAAAGAGACAAGCGAAACTATTTCTAAAACCATGAGAAAGATGGGTGATTATCTAATCACACATGACGAGAAACACGGGTTTATATCCAATCATCTCTCAGGGGCAGCAGCAGGATTGCAGACACTTTATAAAATAACCAGAGACGAAAGATATAAAGATCGCGCAAGTATTTATGTTGACAGGGTTCTATCAAAGCAATCTCCGGAAGGATGGTATATAGAATATGGAGGAGCTGACCCAGGCTATCAAACCCTAACTATATACTATCTGGCAAATTATTATCTCGAGACTAAAGATAAAGTTGTTTTGGAATCCTTAACAAAAGCGGTAGATTTTGTTGCTTACTTTGTTCATCCGGATGGAAGTTTTGGCGGAGAATACGGAAGCCGCAACACGGAAATATACTATCCAGGAGGTTTTGCCCTTCTTCAAAAAGAAATCCCTTTGGCAAAATCTGTGTTAAGTTTCATGATTGATAAAATTGAGAGAGAAAAAACCGTCAATCTAAACACTATCGATATTGGAAATCTTGCGCCGCTTATGAACAATTATCTGGATATTACCGAATATGACAAAGAGAAAAGCAATGCATATCATCATGAGGATATCCCTTTCCGTAAAACACCTTTCATGAAAAACTTTAAGGATGCCGGAATTGTAATTTACAACGGAGAAAAAAATTATGCCGTTATTGGAATATCGAAGGGTGGCGTAATCAAAGAATTTGACAAGAACATTGGAAAAAGATTGTGTGATGACTGCGGATATATTGGGAAATTAAAAACAGGAAAACTGGTATCGACACAAAACCTTTCCAGACCTGACTATGTGCTGAATGCAAATCATTTGCAGATGCAAGCCGATTTCTATGAAATCAGGCAATCTGTTCCTGATCCACAGAAATTTTTGCTTTTGCGATTCTTTAATCTTACCCTCGGACGTGTTCACTGGATTCGGGAGAGCGCAAAAAGAGTCCTGGTTAAAACACTGCTTAGCAATTCAAAGAAAGTGAAATATAAACTTGTCCGCAAGGTATCTTTCGCATTTACATTAGAAGTGGAGGATTATATTGAGCCGGAGATGAGTGAAGATAAGTTCGAATATTTGAAGCATGGGGTCAAGTTTTCAACTATACACATGGCCTCGTCCAAATATTTTTATCGCCAATGAAAGTCTGCTCTGTCACAGTTGACGTGGATTGCCTCCGATCCAATTTTAAAGGATTCGGCTTGCGAAAAAACAATTATTCTTTCAAAGAATTCGAGATCGGCATAGAAAATCTTCTCGCTTTTTTCTCCTGTTTCAACATCAGGGCGACCTTCTTTTTTGTCGCGCATGATCTCAAAATCAAGACCAACGCAGATATTATAAAATCCGTAATAGCAGAAGGTCATGAAATCGCGAGCCACTCATATTCTCATCCGCAGGGTTTCCGTTTGCTATCCATTGAAGAAAAAGCCTATGAACTAAAAAAATCAAAAGAAATCCTTGCAGATGTTTCCGGCCAGGATATTATCGGTTTTCGTGCACCTGGCTGGAATATTTCGGATGATACACTGCCGATTTTACAAGGACTCGGTTACAAGTATGATTCTTCCGTTTTTCCCACTTCCATTTCCATTCTGTTAAAGGCGCTTCACTATTATGCGATGAGAAAAAGGGATTTATTAACAAGAACAACCCTCGGAGAATTCTATTATCTATTATCTCCTTCATATCCTTATCATACCGATGAAAGAAGGCTGGGAAAGAAAGGCGATTCGGATTTTATTGAATTTCCAGTACAGGTTGCAGGCTTTCTCAGATTACCCTTCTTTGCCACCTTTCACCTGTCCTATCCTTCATTTATTGAAAAGGGATATGAAGCCATTAAAAATAGAAACATCATCAATTACCAGATGCACCTGAGCGATTTTGTCGATTACACCGTCAAAGAATTTTCTCACGAAGTTCCTCAACAGGCGGGATCGTATCTGCCCGTTTCCCTGAAATTGACGCTTGTTGAAAAAATGAAAATCTGGGACAAATTATTCAGTTTCATTACTGAAGATTATGATTATCTCCCTTTGAAGGAAGCATTAGCATATCTATGATCTCTCGATTAAAACCAACAATCGGAGCAAGAGAATTAGTCGCCGCTTTTCATCCGCCGTGTCGCGATGATGTGGAGCGATTCGAACGGTCATTTGCCGAACTAATGGGGCAGAAATATGCCCTTGCCTTTCCCTATGGTCGCACCGGTCTTATACTTCTTCTCGAAGCTTTGGGATTAAATGATAAAGAAATCATATGTCCGGCTTATACCTGCGTGGTTGTTCCCCATGCCATCACCTATAGCAGAAACGTTCCTATTTTTGTAGATTGTGATCAGGGTGGTTTCAATATGGATCTTGATCTTGCGGAAAAGGCTATTACAGAAAGGACAGGGGCAATCATTGCCACATCACTCTTCGGATATCCTGTCAACCTGGATCAACTGGACGAAATACGAAAAAAGCATCCGCATATTTTTATAATTCAGGACTGTGCTCATAGCTTTGCGGCGAAATGGAATGGAAGACCGGTTCAGAAGGAAGGAATTGCTGCTTTGTTTGGTCTGAATATCAGCAAAACCTTGACCTCTGTTTTTGGCGGAATGATAACTACTGACAGTGATGATATTTATCAAAAATTAAAAACCATACGCGATCAAAAACTGAAAAAACTTGGCTGGGGAAAAAGCTTCCGCCGCCTGCTTTACCTTTTGGCAGTTTATCCCGCTTTCTGGGGGCCGGTGTACGGCCTGATCAATCGTCTGGAACGTTTGGGCCTGATCAATCATTTTGTGCAATATTATGATGACACCAAAATTGACATGCCATCAGATTATCTCGAAGGAATGTGTGGAGTAGAAGCTCGGGTAGGTACAGCAAATATTGATAGATATGAAACGATTATTAATAAGAGACGGGCGGCTGCTAAATACTATTTTGAGCATTTGGTTGATAAACCGGACTTCAAATTGCCGCCGGAAGTTGAGGGCGCAACCTATTCTCATTTTGTTGTCAAAGTCGATGATAGAGATAAATGGCTGCAACGAGCGATCGGCAGGGGCATCCAACTGGGGTGGCTTATCGAATACAACATTCCCGAGATGAATGTTTATGAAAATCATAAGCAAGAAGAATTTCCTGTGGCTGCTCATTGTTCCAGATCATCAATAAATTTGCCTGTATGGGGGGGTAAAAAATTGGCAGGAGATGTTACCCAGTTCTTTTCAAGTAATTGAATTGGTAACCCTCACATGTTGGTTTTTTTCCATGAAGTATTAATTTAAAGGTACTTTTAAAAAATCGCATGATAATTAAGAAGAAAAAAGTAAATACATCGGATGTTGATGGTATTGACTGGAGCGGAACAGAAAGGCAAAGGTATGATCGAATACATCATCGAATTAAACGGATTGCTAGGATAGTTAATCTACTTCGAGGTGTGCAAACTGTTTTGGATATCGGTTGTTGTGGCGCCAAGATAGGTAAATTAATCAAACCAGATATATCTTATTATGGTTGTGATATTGTACCAGTGGGTAAAGGATTGTTAAAAGATCAAAGGTTTGCACTCTGGGATGTTGAAATGAATGATGTTAATACCTTGTCATTTGATGTAAAAAAATTTGATTGCTTGATAATTTCAGGCGTTATGGAACATATTAAACAATATGATATAACCTTTGAAAATATAAGTAAGCTCGTCAAATCCGGAGGGTATGTTGTGCTGTCATATGCCAACCCGGACTTTATATTATATAAAACAGGTATTGCAATTAGGAGAAATGATGCAAATTGGATCAGTAGACTATTGACGAAAAAACAAATTTTAAGCAAATTAAAGCGAAAAAACATTAATCTTATTAAAGCCAATCATTTATCGTACTTTATCTGTTATCCCAGCATACCAATAGTTCGTTTCCTGTGTCATGTTTTTACAAATCAGTATATTTATATTTTCCAGAAACAATAACTAAGTTATCTTGATTTGTAGGGTAGTCGATGCTGAACGTAATATCTTCACTTCGTTTATTCAGATGTAAATAAATAAGCAAATACCGATAATTAATTCAGTACGTTGAAACATGTTTGATTTCAAAACATATAACAATCCAAAGTTTAAAAAAATTCTGTCCGGAGTCTACGATATACAAGAAATAAATATTTTTGATGATCAAAGTCTTAACTCGTTATGTCCATTCTTTATTTCCAAGAAATGGCTGAAAAGAAAGTCAATATTTAACTTACCTTTTAATTTTTATTATTCTCCAAAATTAAGTGATAGAGAGCATGATTTTTTTCCCGAGATTAAAGAATATTCTAAAAAAAATGATATAAATATCGTTTTGAAATCTCTTGACATCTATTCTTCTCGAAATAAAATAAAGACGTCAAATAATCCTATACTTACATTATACAATGATTATGAACTCGTATATGGCAAGTACTCAAAGAATTTGAAATCAAACGTTAAACGAAACAGGAATAAGGCGAAACGTAGTAATGTGAACTTGCTTATTTCAAGAGATAAAAAAGATGTTATAAAATTTTATAGAAATGTTTTATCCAAAGAATACATAGATAAGCACAAAATGGTGTTCCAACCTCTTTCGCTATTTACTAAATTAATTGATGCTAATTTGGCAATATTGATTGTTGCAAAAAAAGAAAAACAATATCTTGGTGGCATTATTCTTATAAAAGATCAGCCCTTCTTGCATTATAATTGGGGCGCAAGCCTTTTTTTTAATAACATTGCCATAGGCACATTGCTTATAGATAAGGCCATTCAGTATGCAGCAGAATCCGGATTTAACTATTTTGATTTTGGCTCAACCCCTTTGACAGATGAGAATTTATATAATTTCAAAATGCGTTGGGGATGTGCGAATTATCCGGTTTATTACTATTACAGTTTCAAAGAACCTCAGATAATCGACTTAAATTCCAGTTATCTGTGGGCACGCAATATCTACTCCAAATTCCCCAAAAAGTTTATTCGATATATGATGCCAAAAGTAATCCCATGGCTCGTATCCTGATGTATGTATATGAAATAAGCTGATCATGTTGAGAAAAAACCTTCCATATCCTGCATATAAAAGATTATTCGGAGACCGGGAGAAGTATGGTTTAACAATTAATGAGGAAGACGATGATTGGATTGTTTTTCATGAAAATGCAACCCTATGGGATTTTTACCGAAACACCCAACAGCAAGGTATTGGTGATAGGGTAAGTAGGATGGCTTACCCCGTTATTGAACGCATCGATTTTGGAGATAAACAGGTTCTCGAAGTGGGCCCCGGAATTATTCGGCATCTACCATATATTAAAAGCAAGCCTGCGAGATATACGATATGTGATATTAATGAAGATGTTCTTGTCCTCGCTGAGAAACAACTGAAAGATACTGCAATTCCCGTTGAGACTGTTTTGCTTTCTCGTAAGAATGAGGGAGGACTCCCATTTGTAAAAAAAAGCTTTGATATTGTAATATCCTTTAACTCTCTGGAACATCTATATCCTATTGATCGTTATCTTCTCGAAATTAAAAGAATACTGAAGCCAGGGGGACAACTTATCGGAGGTATTCCCTGTGAAGGAGGCCTTGCATGGGGCCTTGGCAGATTTCTCACCACTAGACGGTATGTGCATAAAAATTACAAGATCAACTACGACAAGATCATCTGCTGGGAACACCCTAATTTTGCCGACTTTATAATTGATCGGCTGGATGCTCATTTTAAAAGAGATCACCTTAAACTCCACCCCTTCTCCTGGCTGCCGATGGATTTCAATCTCGTCGCAAGCTTTATTTATAAGCGAAGCTGAAAAACGATCTGATAGCCCTTAAACAAGAATTCTCATTCCTAAAACATTTATGAACCAAAAAAATATGATTTCAAAAGCCTTGGAAAAACTCCGTAGTATATTAAATTTGAAGAATATATTATTTGCGGCGGGCTTTCTGGCACTCGTTTGTATTGTTTTCTATTATAACTCAAAGGATATAAAACTGAAAATAGCTTATGGAGGCTATGGCCCCCAGGATTATGTCGCGCAAAAACTTCATCCCGAAAATTTCCAGAAGGATTTTGCTCCGGGTATGCTTTTTACTTATGATTATTCCCTCCCCATGAGGACCTATTATTATCTTGCCAAATATTGTGGAATCAGCCCGAGTGTTACAGTTTATCCTTTTATGTTCCTTCAAACGATCCTGTTTTTACTATCCGTTGCCTTTCTAACGCAGACCTTGTTCAAGAATAAATTTGTTACTTTCATTTCGGTGATTGTAATATCCGTTAGTAATCTGGCGGGTTTAAATTTGTCAAGATTTGGGGCTGGTTACGGCTCATTGCTTAGCTTCCCATTATTTTATGGATATGCCAATGCGTTTAGGTTCTTTGCACTGGCGTTTTTCTTGAGAAATAAATATATCCTCTGCTTTGTCTCCCTGGCGTTGTCAATGTACAGCCATCTCAATATGGGATTGTTTGCTTTGGCTTTCGTCGGTGCTTACATGCTGTATAAGCCAGGATTGCTACGGGATAAGTCCTTTGTGCGAGGGATAATTGTCTTCTTTGTTATGGTCATTCCCCATATCTTTTCAGTCATTTTTAGTTCGAATTTGGCGTCTGGCGGAATCGATCCGGCGGAATGGGTTAAGTCGACAAGGATCTTCAGCTTTCACTGGTATCCGATAACCATGAAGATGTTCACAGAAAATGCCCACAGAGAGGTTTTTCCGTTCCTGTTGCTTTGTTTTTTCTTTTTTGTGGCATTGAAATATCAGGATATTAAGGATGAAAAGAATTTAAAAATAATTGTCGGATCTACTGCATGTCTGATCATGGGCATATTGGGAGTTGTTTTTTCTGACGTTTATCCGATACCCTTTTTGATCAAGATATCTCTACAGAGATCCACCGAACTGATTACTTTCTTCGGAGTTCTATATATAATTTATTATTGTTTCCAAAAAATGGATACCGGCAATATTGTTAGTGTCTTTTTAGCTACTTTCAGTTTGTTAGTCCTCGTTTTTTCCAAACCGGGAATTGCACTCTTGCCATTGTTTCTGTTGTTGTTTGCGGACATGAGAGAAGGATATTTTGGCCCAATCAAAATAAGTTCTGATAAAATCAAAATTGCAAAAACTTTTTATTACATAGTAGCCATTCTACTCCTGTCGCTTACACTTATTTGTATTTTTCAGGATAAATTCAAATTTGCACATAGTATATTTGTGCATCTATGGACACCGTTGCAATATTTTAATCCTTTTATTGGCCACGACTTTTTGCTGCGAGGTGGCGGCTTTAAAGTTGATCCTGTTTTTACACGCCTGATAATATGCGCGGCTTTATGCGCTGGCATAGTGATCATTCTCAGGTTCGCTGGAAATAGGCTCTTGGATGCATTGTTTATAGGAATATTTGCCATAATGTCCATATTAGGCGTTTGGTATCTTGAACGCGATCATTACCTTAGATGGCATAACCGATATGCCAAAGTAGCTGAATCATATCTTGATGTTCAGCTATGGGCCAAAAAAAATACGCCAACCGACGCACTCTTTATGCCCGATCCTTCACACGGTTATGGCTGGCGAGACTTTTCTGAAAGAAGCAGCTTCGGAAATTTGAGAGAATGGGGATACTGCGCTATCGCATACAATCCGAATTGTACAGTTTATAGAGAAGGTCTCGAGAGAATGCAGGAATTTGGTATTGATGTTGAAAAAATCAGCGAGCAAGATTTGAAAAATTCAAAAACACTCATTTATGGTCAAAAATTGGCGAAAGATATTCGAACGGCTTATTATAGTATGAATGTAGAGCAGTTAAAAAAAATATCAAATAAATACAAAATTGATTACGTCATAATGAATAAAAGATATCATAAGAATAAATTTGAAGCACTTAAGGTGGATTATGAAAATGAACACTATGTTTTATATAAACTTTGATAATTGTTGATTACTAAACAGAGCTAAAAAATTCCATCATCTTTTAAAATAACAATCAATAAGGCCTGATTATTTGGAATTACTTGATCTAAAGATTTTTTGTGATTTAATTGAGTTGCGCTCTTTCACAAAGGCGGCTGGAAAAAACTGCTTAACCCAGTCTGCAGTTTCACAAAGAATTAATAGATTAAATGAATATTATGGAAATAAAATATTTTTAGATAAAAAACAATTGACTCTCTCATGGCATGGAAAATATCTCTATGAAAAGTTCAAAGATATCTTGAACATTTATTCATCCACAGAAGAAATTATTGAACAAGAAAGTGCCAAAGAAATTATCTCGATTGGATTATGCGAGAATGCCAGAGCCAAATATTTTAGCCATGATTTTCTGGATAAGATTTTAGGGACCAATCTTCTGCTGGAAATATATTTTGGTCCTTCCCAAGGCATCTATGAAAAAATCCTTTTTGGCACATTAGATTATGGTATTGTTGGTAGTCGACCGCAAAAGTCAACCGAGATTGTTTTTGATAAATTATATGCGGAAAAAATAGTCTTGGTAACCTCAGGTAAAAATCCCATTGAAAATGTGAATATAGAAGAAATTCCAATCATATTAGACCATAGAGATTCAGGCTTGTATCAGTTTCTTAAAAGTGAGTTAATAGCCATGAATATAGATATAGAACAACTTAACATCAGAGGCTATTTTGGAACCTCCATTGACAAATTTTTAATACTTCAATGCGGAGAGTTTTACAGCTTCCTACCTGAAGGCTATCTAAGGGAAAGAGATGACGTAACAATGGTTCAACTTAATTTTGATCTTACACGATCATTCTATGAGATTTATCAAAAGAAAAGAATGAGTAAGATAGCTTTTTTGGGCGAACTTATTAGGAAATATAATAAGTTAGAAAAATGATTAAAACATATAATTGGAAGTATACAATGAATTATGCTATCAGGACACTCAAAAAACAAAAAAACGAAGGAGAGGAATCATGAAAAAGATGAGAGTTTTGTTTAGTTTAGTTCTTTCAGGGATTTTAATGTTAACAATCTGTGTGTCCCTTGTTGATGCAGCATCACAGGTCGACATTCATTATGGCGCTCAGTACTACCCAGGGGAATTCCTGCTTAAAGGCTATCCACAGCTATGGGAAAAGTACGGGTTAAAGATAGAGCATATTCTTTTCAGCTCAGGAGCTGAAAATAACCAGGCCCTCATATCAGGGCGATGCGATATAAATGTCGGTTCTGATAGTAAAACAGTTGCTCTTTTTAGTGTTATTGAGGATAGAGCTCTTATAATAGGAACACTTCAGAGAGGCGACCGCTACGCAACTATTGTCCGTGCTGATTCAAAATATAAAACATGGGGAGACTTAAAAGGAAAGGTTGTAGGAACACGTCTTGGAACCGGCGCTGAGCAGGTTTTGCGAAGGTATTTTGATAGGGAGAAAAATCTTGCATGGGAAGACTTCAGATGGGTGAATCTTAAATTAGAGGATATGATTGCGGCCTTTCAGGGTGGAAGCATAGAGGCGTTCACAGTCTGGGCCCCTACCTGGGCTATAGCCGAGGCTCAAGGGGTTGGAAAAGTTTTACGTATGTATGGTGATATCGCTCTGGTTCCTGTTTCTATTCATACCACTCGTGCGTTTGCCAAAAAACATCGTTCTGAAATTGTCAGATTTCTTGCGGCTCACCTTGATAAAGCTGAGATGATACGAGCAGATCCTGAAAGGGCCGCCAAACTTGCTGCGAAGGCCGCCAGCGCTAAAGGATACAATGTTTCTGCTGATGCCTTTTTAAACGTTTTCAAGAGGATAGATTTCTCTCTCGGTATCACTGAAGGAACCCTAAACGCGATAAAAGACACTGCCAGGTTCCTGTATGACAAAAAGAAGATTAATAAAATACCCGTCTTCAAATATGACAAGAGTTTTCTTGAAGAAGCCATGATTTTACAGAAGAGCAAATAATGAATTTTAAAAAGTATTTATTGCCTCTGATACCGATATTGGGTTTCTTTGTATGTTGGCAGTTTTTGGCCACATTCGGGTTGATCAATACAGGTCTATTTTCGGCGCCTGCAAAAATATTGAGAGATCTTGCCGATCTGTTCAATCAGAAAATTGCAGGTCATTCGATACTCATGTCACATCTTCTAATTACCCTTAAGCGGCTTTTTATGGCTGCTTTTGTAGGCATGTTTGCCGGCATACTGGTCGGTGTGTTTATGGGACTCAGCCAGAGGATCTATCGCTTTCTTGATCCGATTATCACCTTAATAATGCCGATACCGGGTATTGCTATGGCCCCATTGTTCATTATATGGGTGGGCTTTGGGGACCCTACCATTATTACTGTTGGCGCTATTGCCACCTTTTTCCCTGTAGCTTACAATACCTCAACAGGTGTGCGTAGTATCGATACCCAACTGGTCAGGGCCGCCGCCATTATGGGCGCAACAAGATTTACCATCCTCACAAATGTCTACATTCCATGGGCGGCGGTTTATATTTTCACCGGAATTAAACTGGGTCTCGCAAGATGCTGGAGGACGGTCATTGCCGTCGAATTCATAGCTGCTGCCAACTGGGGATTGGGTTATATGATATGGGATGCAGCCGAATATCTCCGAGCCGGCATGGTCTATGGGGGGATAATTCTCCTTGCGTTTACCTTCACATTCATAGAAAAGGGGCTCATAGCTCCGTTTGAAAAGATAACGATCGAGAAATGGGGGATGGTGCGGAGTTGACAGGTGAACACAAGACATACATGCCGGAGACGAAAGCTCAAGTGAAAAACTGGCTGCTTGAGTTTGGACAGTTCCTGTTTCCATTTTTTGTGCTCGGCATTTTATGGGAAATATCTATAAGAACCGGTCTTATCAATCCCAAAACGCTACCTTCTCCATCCATGATTTTGCATGAATTGTACACTCTGAGTTGTCAGAAGTTTGCTTTGCAGCATCATCTGTCCCATAGCCTCTATCGCCTGTTTGTTGGATATATACTTGCGGTTATGGCCGGTATTACGATCGGAACGGTTTTGAGTCTGCAAAAAACGCTAAGAGATATGTTTTCCCCTGTCCTGAGCCTGCTTATATCGATTCCTACTATTGCCTGGATTCCTGTCCTGCTAATTACCATGGGTCTTGGTAATAAAACGGTTATTACAGCTATCTTTTTAGGAGGGGTTTTTGAGATAACATACAGCACAATAGCCGGCATACGGTCTGTCAACAAACAACAGATCAATGCGGCACGAATAATGGGAGTAAAAGGACTGGGCTTATTTTATAAAGTTCTCCTGCCTGCCTCCCTGGTTTATATTATGCCCGCGTTACGATTAAGCATCGGTTATTGCTGGCGTGCCCTGGTTGGTGGAGAAATGCTCTCGGCCATGATAGAATGGGGAATTGGTAAGATGATTTATGAGGCAAGATTTTGGAATAATATAAAAGTAATGTTCGTCGGCCTTTTAGTCATTGGCCTTTTTGGAGTCATATTAGATCGTTTGCTTCTCAAGCGTTTGGAACAGGAAACAATCGAAAAATGGGGCATGCTTGCCGAGAGTTAGAATGTGGAAAACTGTAAAGCAAAGATTGAAATAAGAAATGTTAAAAAAGTTTTCGGTAACGGAACCAAAAGCGTTACTGCGCTTAATGATGTAAATCTTGAGATACCTGAGAACGAATTCACCACCATTGTAGGCCCATCGGGGTGTGGAAAATCAACACTTCTTTATATGCTTGCGGGTTTTGAAAAACCTACCAGTGGTGAGATTATTCTGAGTGGCAAACCAATTGATAAGCCCGCTCCCGATAGGGGATTTGTATTTCAGGATTTCGCATTGTTTCCGTGGAGAACTGTGCTTGGTAACATTACCTTTGGCTTGACAACGAACGGGCGCAGCAAAAAGGAAGCAAAAGAAATTGCCATGGAATACATTAACATGGTAAACCTCAATGGCTTTGAACATGCTTATCCGCATACACTTTCAGGGGGCATGAAACAGAGGGTAGCCATTGCCCGTGCAATTGCCTATAATCCCGACGTTTTGCTTATGGATGAACCCTTTGGTGCACTGGATGCGCAAACCCGAAAATACATGCAAGAAGAGTTGATTAAAATTTGGGATAAATTGAATAAAACGGTGGTCTTTGTCACACATAGCGTGATAGAGGCCGTTTATCTGTCGGATATCATTGTGGTGATGACTGCGCGGCCCGGAAAGGTCAAGGGAGTTGTTAATGCCGATATACCGCGTCCGAGAAAGTCCACAAGTGATGTTTTTCTTGCATTAAGAAAGCATGTTCTGGATCTGTTGGAAGAAGAAGTACAGAGAGAAATAAAGATGGATCATTTGTAATCATTCCAAAAGCTTTAGTGACAAAAAAACTTTCCCGTTTTCTGTTTCCATTCAGCAGTTAGACTGAAGTTCCTGAGCCAATTCCTGGTTAACCTACCGAGATCTTTGAACAATGAGCTGTTTCCCCAGAGATTAATTTTGTGACCGATTTTTTAGGAATCCGCATTCAAGGTCCGGCCGGTATTACGGACCAGAGATGATATTTTTGTTATGATGAGTCCATGTTCCTCCACCACCAGTCAATTTCGGGGCAGCGTAGGTCGCCTCGGGGTACTGTTATTGTATCATCATCCCTTCCTCATGCCGGTTTTACCACCTTGGTTTCCCTCAGGAGATTGAAAGCCATCTGCCGGAACATCGCATCGATGGCATTCTTGATCAACCTCGTGAACCTGGCCCGGAAGGCATTGTTGTGAAGATGAGAGATACCAAAATACTGCTCGACGATATACCGCTTCTTCGATATCTTTTTGTTTCGCTCTTTTTCATAGGCCGTCAGATGTGCCGTGGTCGTATCTTTTCTCATGATGCCGTCTTCGAATTTATTCAGGGCGAGAAAATTTCGATTAGGCTTTCCAAAATATCCTTTATCCGCATACACCTTTTTAATAGGTTCTTTCGTATGACAACTGCCGGCGACACAGAGAGGAAGATAGGGGCTATCATGGTGGGAGGCCGGGGTTATCTCAGTAGCAAGAACAAGCCCATAACGGGTATCAACAGAGGCATGTTCCTTCAGACCGTAGTGAGGTTTATCATTCTTGACAGTCCAGTCGGATTCGAGATCCCGGGAGAATTTGAGAGGTTTCCCCTTTTTATTCAGTTTACCCGCAGGTGTTTCTCTTTTTTGTTTTTCTTCTTTCAGCTTTTCTTTGCTCATGGGATGACTGGCCGACTGAACCAGTCGTGCGTCGACGGCGATGCCTTCGTTAATTGTTAAGCCCTTAGAGGCGAATTGGGAAAGCAGTTTATGATTGATCATACGCATAGTGTTTTTGGAGAATCTGCCTCTGAACCGGGAGAAAGTGGAATGATCGGGAGCGGGATCATCGAAGGAGAGTCCCAGGAATTTTTTCAAGGAGATTTGATCATTGATCTGGGTTTCCAGCTCGGGGTCGGGATCGATTTTAAACCATTGCTGGAGCAGGAGGCATTTCATGAGGATCAGAGGCGGCCATGCCTCGTTACCCTCGGCACTTTTTCCGACGGGATAGTTTTTCATGAGCAGATTATCGATTCTGTACCAATTCACGATGGTGTTGATTTGTTCCATTCTCTTAATGATCCGGTTTTTTTTGATGGAAGAGAAGGGGGAGAGATCGGTAAAGGTGAGATTGGTTTTCATTTTCTTGAAGCCCATATATCCTCTAAAGTCTGTTTATTTAAAGGAAATATGGCACAATATTCATTAAATGTCAAGGATAATCAGCATGTTAGCTTTCAATAACCACTTTTTCGGCGACAAATTGGTGATTTAAAGGATGAAAAACTTGACGAGTTGTGCAAAGGTCTCACCCCGTAGCTTGCTACGGGGTAGTTCATTGAATGAAGTATTCATTTTATAGAAAGCAAAAACTTAACACCTTCAGATGACACAACCTTCTTTTATAAAGAACATTACCCTAAGAGTTGCATTAACAATTCCTCTGAGATTCAGGGGTCTCATTGTTCTTCCTTTACTTACCCGATTATATCCTCAGGATGTTTATGGCGCATGGCTTCAAATTCTCCTGGTCAGTGTTGTATTGAGCAATCTTCTGAGTTTGCAGCTTGGGACGGCTCTTGTTCGTTATCTTTCGGGCGAAAAAGATCCTGAATACACTATAAAAGCGACATTTACAGCAACCCTCGTATGTTCTTTATGTCTTATGCTGATGTTTTGGGTTTTTAGCGATGAAGTTTCCCAACTGATATTTGGCAGTAGTAATTTACAATCGATTTTATTAATAGCCTCTTTCTGGATATTGATTCAGGCATCAATGCGAATTGGTCTGAGTGTGCTTCGTTCTCAGGAAAGGATCAGTGCACTTTCTGTCAGGGAACTTCTGTCAGCTTTATGGATGATTTGCGCCGTCGTTATCTCATATTTAATGGGACTAGAAATACAAAAGTTAATTCTGATTTGTTTGGCTGGCGATGCAATTTTATTGATGTGGATTTTGGTTCAAATTGGAGTTCCTGTCCCCTTTCTTTCGGTTCATAAGAGTCTGGCCGAGATTAAAAAATTCATACCCTTTTGCGCTCCTCTCATTTTTAGTTCTCTATTTTTATGGTTTACGAGATCTATTGACCGATTTCTTATTGTCCAGCTTCTGGGGCTTGCCTCAGTGGGTATTTATGGGGTAGCGCTTCAGATTGCAAGTTTAGTATTCATTGTTTTAAGACCTATCAATTTTGTTCTTTTCCCAAGGACATCTAGCGCCTGGAACCAAGGCGACAAGGAAGATGTGGATCATTATTTTTCTCAAGCAATTACACTTACTCTTATTTCAAGTCTTCCACTGATAGTTGGAATATTCATGACCTCTAATGATCTAATTACACTTATTGCAGGAGAAAGTTATCAAAGCAGCAAAGCTCTAGGTTTTTGTTTATTATTGTCTTGTGTGGCTTCTATGGTATATCAAAACCATCTTTATGTGATTCAGCTTGTTGAAAAAACATATCTGCTCCCGATTCTTTTTATCAGTACAACAATGCTAAATATTGTCTTGGGGTATTTTTTCATTACTAAAGTAGGGTTGTTGGGGGCGGCTATTTCCCGAGTTTTGACACTTACCCTTATGGCGATAGTTGTGACTATGTGGGCACGGCATCATGTCAAATTTCATATAAATTGGGATCTTGTTTGGCGAGTTGGATTAGCTTCACTTCTTATGGGGTTAGCTATTAATTGGTTTCCCGTGGATTCTTGGGGGAATCTCATGATGAAAATAGTTACAGGTAGCGCTATCTTTGTAGCATCTCTATTTTTAGTAGGAGTAGTTAGCAAAGAAAATTTGATCATGCTAAAAAATCAATTATAAAATTAATAGACAATATTATCGAGAAAATTAATGAGGGAAACCAAGTGGCTATCAATGTTCATATTTCTCTAAATAAATTAACCAATCCGTCAAGAGTATTAAGAGAAGCAAACACCTTAGTTGATCATGGGGTATTTCAAAAAATCTTGATCTTCGCTTTGTGGGATAGTGGTCTCAAAGAGGAAGAAAAATATTCGGAAGGCATAGATGTACAAAGAATCAAGTTAAGAACCAAGAGATTTCCTACAAATATTGTATTTCAATTACTTAAGTATATCGAGCTAATTATAAAAATCATCTTGAGATTAAAAAGTAAAGAAGTGACTGTTGTTAATTGTCACGGTCTTGGTGCTTTGCCGATTGGGGTTATACTAAAGCATCTAAAAAGAATAGCTCTGATTTATGATACGCATGAATTAGAAACAGAAACACATAGCTTGCGTGGTATTAGAAAAATATTATCAAAGTTGACCGAACGAGTATTTATCGGATTTTCTGATGTAATAATAGTTGTAAGTGATTCAATTAAAGAGTGGTATGAGAATACATATGGGAAGAATAATGTGGTGGTTGTAAGAAGTTTTCCTTATAAAAAATGGATTAACAGAAGGCGTTCAAATATTTTAAAAAATACGTTTAATATTTCGGATAATGAAGTTCTCTTTATTTATCAGGGCAAGTTTGCCTATGGCCGATGCATTGAGACATTGCTCAATGTTTTTAGCCGCTTGAACTATGATAAGCATATCGTTTTTATGGGATATGGACAATTGGAAGAAATGATTAAAGATTTTGCGCAACGATATAAAAATATACACTATCATCCTGCAGTACCTCCCGATGAAATTTCAAGCTATACAAAGAGTGCCGATGTGGGGATTAATCTTACTGATAATTCATGTTTGAGCAGATATTATGCTCTTTCAAACAAATTGTTCGAATATTTGAATAGTGAATTACCTGTGATTGTCAGTGATTTCCCAGAAAGAGGAAGATTTGTAGACGAGTTTTCATGTGGATGGAAAATAAGAGTTAAAGATAAAGTGTCCGAAGAGAGTGTTTATAACTTCATCAATGAATTAACAAAAGATGAAATTGTGCAAAAAAAAGAAAATGTTCGAAAATTAGAAAATATTTTTATCTGGGAGAATGAAGAAAAAAGGCTGTTAAACGTCTATGCATCATTAAATAAGCAAAGGCGACGGTGATACCCTGATACCCTCCAATCCATAATTTATCTGCTCCCAATAAGTCCTTGCATGTAAAGTATAAATATGTTTTTGAAATCGATTTGAAAGAACGAGGGGTGTTCTGAAATTGTTTGATTTATTAATGGCGGGGTACTTTTTATTTTCTTGGATATCAGTTTTAGTTGTTTCATGGTATCTGTTCCGTTGCTGTGGTCTCAAACTGACTCGTATAACGATTCCTTCAATTGTATACATATCGTTTGTCTTAATAAATTATTTAGGTTTACCTTTATTGTATTTCTATATGTTTCCCGATTATTATAATTTGGGAGTTCGGGATAGAGAATTAATATGGCGTCTTTGGTTTATGAGTTCAGCATGCCTTTTATTAATGCTAATGGGATTTTTATTTGCGAAAAATGTTTTGAAATTCCAGCCATTGCCTTATATTTTACCTTATTACAAGAATTATGTGACAGCGAAGTTTGAGGTTATAATTATCTTGGTTTTGAGTCTAGTGGTTTTCATACGTTATTATAATTTAGCTTATATTCCTTTGTTAGAATTGATTAAGGGAAATGTGACAGATATGTTTCAGGCGAGAAGTGATGTTAATTTGTTCCCCGGTAAAATGTGGAGATACCAACTTGTATTTAGGAGTATTTTACCATTTATTTCATATTACTTGTTTGCTTTATGTTTAATGAGAAGACCATCTAAACCCATTATACTTTTGGGTTTAACCTTTTTTTTTACCTTATTTGTGAATTTAATGAATTTTTACAAGGGTCCGATAGTACATTTATTAGTGGGTCTATTTTTTGTTTATATATTGCAGAATAAAAAGTCTATTAATATACGCTACATCTTAATTGTAGGTTTTTGTTTATTATTTGTTACAATGACCTCATATGTGGTTTTTATGAATAAAACTATAAACCCGAGATTGGCACTCTCTCCAGTGAAACGAGTATTGACCGGGGAAATTAGTTCAGCCTATTTTTATCTAAAGATGTTTCCTGAATATCATGATTATTTGTATGAAAAAAGCCTTCCAAACCCGGGTGGGATCCTGCCTTTCGAACATTATGAAACAGCAAAGCGTGTACAGGATTTTATTAGACCAGATTTAAGAGAGATGGGAAAGCACGGTTCATCTCCAGCAGCATTCTGGGTAGGAATATATGCCGGATTCGGTAAGGCGTTCACTTTCTTTGTTTCATTTTGTGTTGGAGTATTAATCTTTTCTATTCATTATCTTGTTTCAAAAGGTAGATTAACACCATTAAAAATTGCCTTAATTGCGTGGATGGCCCTTCACTATTCCAAACTGTCTGTAACCTTTTTGGGAAAGTATGTCATTGATACTAATTTAATTGCGATTTTGATGTGTTATGTTTTGATAAAATATGGTGTTCATTTTAGAAAGCTTGCTGTAGTAAAAACTCCAACAGTGTCAACTTCTAAAACATAAATTTCCATATAAAGGAGATGCTATGAATAAAATTCTAGTATTAGCCCCTCACACTGATGATGGTGAGATTGGATGTGGTGGTTCCATCGCGAAGTTCATTGAGAATGGAACAGACGTATTCTATGTTGCTTTTTCGATTGCCAGAACAAGTGCAGTCCAGAACGGATTTCCTGAAGATATTCTTGAGATTGAAGTCAATGAAGCAATGAAGGTGTTTGGTATACCAGAAAGTAATTTGATATTATACGATTTTCCAGTAAGAAGATTTCCAGAATTCAGGCAGGATATTTTGGAAAAGTTAATTATCTTAAGAAAGGCAATTAAGCCTGACTTGATTTTTGTACCTTCTTTAAATGATATTCATCAAGATCACCAGGTTATAGCAAGCGAAGGGCTGAGGGCCTTTAAAAGACATACCATTTTAGGTTATGAAGAGCCATGGAATAATATTGTATTTGAGTCAAGAAGTTTTATTACTCTGGAAAAGCGACATGTAGAAAAGAAAATTGCCGCTCTGCAATGTTACAAGAGCCAAATGCATCGGGATTACCTGACTGAAGAGTCTATATGGGGTATTGCCAGACTTCGTGGAACACAGCTTGAAGGCGGTTTTGCTGAGGCTTTTGAGGTGTTACGATGGATTATTGACTCATGATGAGAGAGGATGATTATAGTATGATGAGACCACTAAAAATATTAGTATCAGCATCGGGGGCACCGGGCTGTTCCACTTTGATAAGGATGCTGAAAGCTATTAATGAGCGAAAGATAGAAATTGTAGCCGCTGATATGGATGGTGAGGCCATCGGACGGTTTCTTGCAGACACTTTCTACCAGGTGCCTCCAGCAGATCACGATGAATATCTTGAATCTATGCTTGCTATAGTCAGGAAAGAAAACATTGATGTCTTTTATGTTGTTTCCAGTGCGGAGATACTGACGATAGCAGAAAACAAAGATAAATTTGAAATCTTGGGCTGTGTGGCAACCGCTTCACATCCCGATGCCATCAGAAAGGCAAGCAACAAGTATTTACTTTACAAGACATTGAGCGAGAATACCGATGTTCCGGTACCAGCCTTTTACAATCCGCGTTCTCTGGATGAATTTGTTGAATGTGCTGCGAAGTTGGGCTATCCTGATAAAAGGGTATGTTTTAAACCACATAGCAGTAAAGGAAGCAGGGGATTTCGTATACTTGATGCGGACGTCAGTCGCCGTGATCTGTTGCTGAATGATAAACCGGAAAGTACATTTATGTCTCTTGAAGAGTTTATTGAAATTTTCAAGGACGACTCATTGCCCGAATTAATGATCATGGAGCATGCTGAAGGAACAAATTATGATGCCATGTGCCTTGCGGATAATGGGACTCCTCTTCTGACAACTATCAAGACAAGAGAAGCTTCCCGGTGGGGAATAATTGTAAAAGGAGAACTGGTCCATAAACCGGAACTTCAAGCAATCTGTGACACCATTGTCAGAGAAATAGGTCTCAGTTACAATTTCGGCCTTCAATTCATCGAAAACAAGATTATCGAGATTAATCCAAGGCCTTCAACCTTTATATATCAAGATGATTTGAATGAACCATATCTGGCCATAAAACTTGCCCTTGGCGAAATAACTCCTGATGAGATTAAAGGTTATCAGGATAAAATACACTACGGCAGGCGGATGGTACGGTACATGGATCAGACCTTTTGGGAATAAGGTGTTGAATTGGATAACCCTCATATTGTATTCATAACATCAGGTCATAGTCCTTTTTCGTCGAGACTCTTTTCAAAGGAACTCAAGAGTTTAAAAAAAAGGTATAGTAATCTAACAATTATCGCGCCATATCACGAGGTGGAAACTGTTGTCGACGGTATTCGTGTAATTGGGATAAGGAAGTATCGTTCCCGATATAATAGATGGTCAACACTTTTTTCTCTCTATAAATATGCAGTAGCTCTCCGTCCACATATAGTTCACTGTCATGAACCTGATTCACTTCTGGTTGCTTTTCTTTTGAAAAAAAGATTTCCTGAAATTAGAGTCATCTATGACTGTCACGAATTTCATCCCCAGAGTTTTACTGAGAATTTTCCCATATTTTTTCGGTATCTATTACGGATTCTAATAGAAAAGATTGAGAATTTTCTGGCATCCAGGATAGATGCGGTAATAACTGTTAATATTAGGCTTGTTGAGAGATTTGAGAAACATAATAAGTCCGTTGTCCTACTACCAAATTACCCGCGGTTAGATATTATACGTGGAAAACAGAGGGAAAGGGATCTGTTTTTTAATAATGAAGTACATTTGATTTATGCTGGAGGCTTGAGTGCAGATCGTGGTCTTTTTAAAATGATTGACGTGTTAAAAGAATTGGATAATTCAATAAATGCCCGACTAATATTAATAGGTAAATTTTCTACTCCTGTCCTTCAAAAGAATTTTTGGGAGCGTGTAAAAAAATACAATCTATCCGGTAAAATTGATTATAAAGGTTATCTTTCACATGAAGAAACCATTAATCATTTAATAAATGCCAATATCGGTCTTTTCTTGCTGGACGAGAAAGAAAGATACCGATGGGGTGAGCCTATTAAGTATTTTGAATATTCTGCGGTTGGGTTACCGATAATTATAAGTGATCTTCCTGCTAAGCGAGCATTGATTGAAAAGAATGGAAATGGATGTTTAGTTTCTCCTAATTCAGTCCTCGAAGGGGCAAATGCAGTGAGATACCTGATTGAAAACTCTCATGATGCAAGGAAAATGGCCGCAAAAGGAACAAAGGCGTTTCTTGAAGAATATAATTGGGAAGCTGTGGAACCCAGGCTTTTTGAACTTTATAATCGTTTATTACAATGACTGAAAAGCATTATTTTCTCTACATATTGAATAAAATCCTGCCCGAAATAGAGGAGGGAAAATTACGAATACAAGGCTATGCAGGTATCACTGATTCCTCGACCACGGATAACGGGAAACCTCCTGATACTGTCTTAGGAACAATAATATTCATTAAAGGCTGTACGGGCAGAGAGAATATTGTTCTTTCCGATGGTCATACCATCGAAGTCAAATCAGTAAATAATACCAGAAAGATTTTTGAAGATTTAGAGATTTCACCACCAGAATGTAAGGAAGTAAATACCTTTGTTCACTCGCAGGATCCTGCAGTATTATTTCATCCCGAAAAGAAAACGTTATACTGCTTGTTTGATCTTGAAGAACTGATACTCAGACTTTCGCGTCTCGAAGATGAAACTGGGTTGAGAGACCGTCACGGACGTTTTCTTTCGATCTATCATATAAATAAATCTCGATGGGAAATTCCAATAGTGGATGTTATAGGGAAGGCGATAAGAGATGCCTTCGGTTTTTCTGCCATCAAGAGAAAATATGGGGTCATCATGACCCATGATGTCGATAGGGTGGCGGTTGAACCGACTTTGTTTATAAAAAATATTATAGAGAAAAAGAAAGTTGAACGATTTGCCTTAACCGACGAAAAAGATTACCTCTTCCAAAATTTAATGGCTTTAACAGATATTGATCTCAAATATGCGGTTAAATCCACATGGTTTTTGCTCTCAGGAAACTATAGTTTAAAAAGGTATGGGAATCGATATAGTACCAATTCCAGTAAAGTTAAGAAGCTGATAGCCGCAATTGCCCATAATTGTCAGTCTGTCGGCTTGCATACAAGTTTTTATGGCGCTTTCGATTTTCAACAAACTCTGAAGGAAAAAAGACTTCTTGAGGAAACATCGGAACAGCCAATATATTTCAATAGAAACCATTATCTGAGATTTGATATAAGAAAATCTATTGCTATCTATGAAAATTGCGGTTTTAAAGCAGACGCGAGTATGGGATATTCAGATGCTAACGGATTTAGAGCCGGCCTATGTCAACCATTTCATCCATGGAACTATGAATCAGGGAGGATTTCGAAAATTTTAGAAATACCGTTATTATATATGGATTCTGTTAAATCAGATGATCTCGCGGAGAGTTGGAATGACCTGAGCAGGGTTTTGTTCTGGATAAAAGAGACAAAAAGTTGCGGTTCGATACTTTTTCATCCCTGCTCTCTGGCCAATAACAGAGAAAATCAGGAATTTTATGCAAACGCTATCAGAGAATGCCAACGTTTAGATATTCCCTTTATCTCGATTGACGACATATTAGACAGGGAATCAGGTGAAGTTAACCGTGAAAACTGAGGCAGTTATTGTATTAAACGGTTCCTACCACAATTCATTAACTATTGTTCGCTCCCTTGCAAGGAGAGGGATTCCTGTGATTGTCGGCGACAAAGACCGCGGGATAAAATCTTATTTTGGGGAAGCTATGCTTTCCCGGTATGTGGCACATCGGTTTTCGTATCCCTCCCCAGACAATTTCCCCAGGGAATTTATCGAAAAAATTAATGAAGTATCTAAGAAATACAAGGCGAATGTTCTGTTCCCTGTTGGAGCCAATACCTATGTTACCGTTAGCGCTTTCAGAAATTATTTATCGAGAGGAATCATGTTCGTTTTAGCTGATGATGATCTGATTCAGAAGGCACACGATAAATATCGATGTCTTAAATTTGCCGAGAGTATTGGTGTACATATTCCCAAAACAGTTCTGCTCCGTGATATTGATGGCGAAAAATCAGTCGAAGATTTTGGCTGTCCTTTGGTTGTAAAGCCACGAAAGGGTGCGGGCAATTTTGGTGTCCAGATTATCGATAATGTGGATCAGTTAATAAAATTGAAACGGAATGTTAACGCAGAATTGAGCGATGCAACTTTATCCAAAAAGAAAAACTCTTTAATTTATGATGATTCTGATCCTATTGTCCAAGAGTTTATAGAAGGTCCTGTCTTTGATGCTTGTGCCATTGCTGATCATGGTGAAATAAAGGCAATTTTAACTCAAGAAAGATTGAAAACCCTTCCCCCGAGTGGGGGATATGGTGTGATGAATCGAACCATTTATATCCCGGAAATAAAAGAAATGGCGGAACATCTCTTGAAAAGTATGAGTTGGCACGGGCTGGCTCAAGTTGAGTTTAAATATGACCCGAAAACTGACACATACCGATTAATGGAGATAAACCCGAAATTTTGGGGAACCCTTGCAATTTCAGTGGCTGCTGGAGTAGATTTTCCTTATATGGCTTATCAGATGGCAATTGGGGAAAGAGCTCAACCGGTAAAAGAATTTAAAGAAGGTTGTGTATATAGATGGGTGCTGCCTAACGAGCTCCTTCATGTTTTACAATCGAATGATAGGAGATGTGCCTTTGGGCAGTATATTAAGGATTTCTTCAAACCAGCATATTATAATATTGATATAAAAGATCCTTTGCCAATGCTTTCGCTTGTGTTGAAATTTATTAATAAGATTCCATCAACATTCTAATACCATAAATTATTTAAAGAAATACGACGGAATTCTTGATGGTTTGTATTTTATGAATATCTGGGTTACTGAAATTGGGGAACCCCTACCCATTGAAGGGGATTCTAGATTGCTTCGATATGGCGTGTTAACGAAGTCATTGGTAGGATATGGGCACGAAGTAGTGTGGTGGACTTCAAATTTTTCTCATGCTGCAAAGAAGCATATATGTGATGGAGACATAGAAATTTACATTGATGGTGTTCTTCTTAAAATTTTGAAAGGGCCTGGTTACAAACGAAATATTTCATATCGGAGAATCAAGCATCAGAGACGCTTTGCGGAAAGATTTTATCAGTTGTCCAATGAGAGTAAGGCACCAGATTTGATAATTAGTTCTATTCCAACATTGGAAGTGGCTACACGAGCTATACATTTTGGCAAGAAACATAATGTTCCTGTGTTAGTGGATATAAGAGATGAATGGCCGGATGAATTTGTTGATCTAGCCCCTAGGTGTTTGAAGTGGCTTGCAAGATTAGTCTTTTCTTCCTCCTATAGGCGAATGGAGTATATCTGCAAAAATGCTACTGGAATCCTTGCAATGTCTCAACGTCAACTAAACTATGGCCTCTCATTTGCTAACAGGCAGCAAACTAAAACCGACAGGGTTTTCCCCCATGGTTATTGTTTGAAACCGGTAGATGAGAAAAAGATGAATGATGCAGAAAAGTGGTGGAAAAAGGTTGGCGTGAATGAAGGTGCCTTTTTGTGCTGTTTTTTCGGCAAAGTAGGAAACTTTTTTAATTTAGATACGGTCATTAAAGCTGCAGATATCCTATCGAAAGAGTTCAATATTCAGTTCGTATTGTGCGGTGATGGCAGTCGGTTGGGCCGATATAAAAAACTGGCATCTGACGTGAACTCTGTCATTTTTCCTGGATGGGTGGATGCCCCGAAGATAGCAGCATTGATGAAACTCTCTGACGTTGGCCTCGCCCCATACTCGACCAATACCCGCATGTCCCTACCTAATAAAGTTTTTGAGTACTTTGCTGGAGGAATTCCTGTTGTCTCTAGTATTCAGGGTGAAATTACGCATTTTCTTAAAGAGTATCACTGCGGTATTACGTATGATCCGAATTCTGTAGAAAGTTTATGTAACGCGATCAGACAGTTACATGCATCTGAGGATCTCCGCAAAAGTATGGGCAGGAATGGCAGAAAATTGCTTGAAGAAAGATTTACTACAGAATATATTTTTAAAGAATTTAACGAACATATTATAACGGTAGTAGAAGATTTCGAAAACTTAACCAGGGGGATGTGATTGATGGATGTTGAAGTTCTAAAAAATCGATTGCGAGAAATTGAAACAATAACCAATCAGCAGTGGTTGGATAGTCTGGATGATAGAAAAAAGAGAGAGCTTGAATTCCATGATGCAGATCGTGATACCGCTCGAATAGAATCTTTGGATAAAGATACGTATGAAAAGCTTTATGGAAACAGGAAATACTATCAGGCAACAGGGTTATCAAACGCTTATATGGACAATTGGATTCGAGAAAATGCAAGGAATAGGGTTTTCCTGGATTATGCATGCGGGAATGGAGGAAATGCAATAAAAGCGGCAAAATACGGCGCAACGTTATCGATCGGATTAGATATAAGTCGTGTTTCTGTTGAAAATGCAAAACGAGAAGCTGAAAAAGCAGGCGTAGATAAAAATACCTATTTTATTCAGGCGGATGCTGAGAATACGATGCTTCCCGATGATTCCATTGACGCTATTATTTGCAGCGGCATGTTGCACCATCTTGATCTATCTTATACTTTCCCTGAATTACGGCGTATATTGTGGCCAGGGGGGGGGGTACTTGCCGTTGAAGCCTTAAATTACAACCCGGCGATTAAATTATATCGATATTTTACCCCACAGATGCGTACGGATTGGGAAAAAGCCCATATTTTGAGTTTAAAAGATATTCGGTTTGCCAGGAGATTTTTCCAAGTAGAGAATATAAGGTATTGGCATATCACGAGCATACTCGCTCCTTATATGATGTTTGCGTTGCCAACTCTAAATTGGATAGACAAGTATTTGACTCGAATACCAATTGTGAGACTCATGGCATGGATTTTTACCTTTGAACTGATTAAGCCAATAAATAGGGATTAGGATATGCAGGCCAATAACGATTACATATCAGTAACTGAAATCGCTGGTGATGAAGTTACACAGGAGCAGATTGACAGGATGTGTAATCGCTACTATTGGGTAGGAGAGTATTGTAGAGATAAAGATGTCGTTGAAGCTGCGTGCGGTTCAGGACAGGGTTTGGGATATCTGTCCAGGATTGCCCGGAGTTTTGAGGCGGGGGATTATTCTGATGAGATATTGTCTATTGCGCGGCAGCATTATGGGGAGCGTATTAGCCTGAGGCAGTTTGATGCCCAGGATATGCCTTTTGAGGATAAGTCCAAGGATGTGATAATCCTGTTTTCTGAATGAGAAAGGTCTGAACAAACTCAAAGATGTCCGCCAAAGCGGAAGGGGGAAGGCTTCCTGACGGTTGCTGAATACTCCGGAATTAAATGAACTTGGTGTTCCTGGATATTTAAGATGGCCAAAATAGTTGATTTTGTGATTATTGTTGATGATGGCATACGGAAACGTCACTATCATGAAACTAAAAGAGGCAAGGTTGTTTATTTCGCAGTACAATTGGAATTAGAAGTCAAAGGAGAATGGAAAGTTGCTGTAAGATACGATTGTTCACATGGATTTTCACATATAGATAAATATGATATAAAAGGTAACAAGATAAAGAAAACGTTGAATCTTGGTTTTGAAAGTGCTCTAACCTATGGAGATTGGGATATCAACGAAAATTGGTTAAAATATAAACAGGAATTTTTTAAAGGAGTGAGCAATGAATAGCCACACTAATTTTCTGGCAATGATTTCAACAGAGTTTCATAGATACTTAATGGAAAATGAGGAATTTGCAGAAAATATACCTCCTAATGCTTTGGTCATTTTCCAGGTAGAAAGAGAAGATGAGTTTAATAGTTGGCACAAGGATACATCATTAAGAAATCGCCAGGAGGGGCAACCCGTAATCTATGTTTATGTAAAGAGATGGAGAATGCACTCCTCAATTGAGGAAATAAAAGTAGCAAATGCTATTGCCTATTGAGTAAATTTGGGACCTTGCTTAGTTTGTAAACTTATGGAGATTAAGTGTGCACGTACATTTCTTGCACAGTAGTGTACCTTAACCATGCACCATGTTGCGTATAATAAGCGCCAATATTTAACAAGAACGAGAGGATCTGAAGGTGGATAACGACTATATCTCTGTGACTGAAGTTGCGGGCGATGAGGTTACGCAAGAGCAGGTTGATCGGCTATGCAAACGTTACTATTGGGCGGGGCAATATTGCTCCGGCAAGGATGTTGTTGAGACCGCATGCGGATCAGGCCAGGGGTTGGGGTATTTGTCTGGCATTGCCAAGAGTCTTGAGGCTGGGGATTATTCTGATGAGATATTATCTATTGCGCGACGGTATTATGGAGATCGCATTGCCCTAAGGCAGTTTGATGCCCAGGATATGCCTTTTGAGGATAAGTCCAAGGATGTGATAATTTTATTTGAAGCTATTTATTACCTTCCGGATGCGGAGCGATTTGTAAGGGACTGTGTGCGGGTTTTACGGCCAGGGGGAAAGGTATTGGTTGCGACCGCAAATAAGGATTTGTATGATTTTAACCCGAGCCCGCATAGCTATGAGTATTATGGTGTGCTGGAGTTGAACGATTTATTTGCTAAACATGGATTTAAGGCAGAGTTTTTTGGGGATACGCATGTTGGAGATGTGTCAATAAAGCAGAGGGTTCTCAGGCCGATAAAAAAGTTGGCTGTGATGCTGGGGCTTATGCCGAAGACAACGGCGGGGAAGAAGTGGCTGAAGAGGATTGTGTTTGGGGATTTGGTGAGGATGCCGGTAGAGATTGGTCCACCGATTGACGGAGAATTAAAGGAAAAAAAGAATCCACAGATTACGCAGATTTCGCAGAATGAAAAAGATGTCAATACTTTTTACAGAGAGCGTTATGTTAAGCCGGAGAGGATTTCTGCAACGGAGCCGGATAAGATTCATAAGGTGATTTATTGTGTAGCAACCATACCGTGAATTAGCCACTCCTGTTAAATAGTCCTACGGCTCGGGTTGAATAGGAAAGACAAAAACATTCAACGGGGTAAAAATTTAACTGGGCAGGCAGACCCACACAGACGGAGACGGAAATTTTAGCCGAGCGCCCCCAGTTAAATATGCGTTGCATTTAACGGGGCAGCTAAAAGGATGAGACCTTCGCATAACCCCGAATTCCTGATAGTTTTCTTTTAAGGCTAACGTAACGAGATAGGTGCCTGTATAGGGCATGGAGGTAAATATGAGAACAGAAAGAGTAACCTTTAATGTGCCGGTTGATATATTGGCATCCCTGAAAATAGGGGCAGGAGGATTGGAAGCGGATATGAGGCGCTCACTGGCTGTCCAGTATTACAAGAACAAACGGCTTTCTTTAGGCAAGTCGGCAAAGCTTGCGGGAATGAATCGTCTTGATTTCATGGATCATCTGGTCGCAGAGGGGTGCGTGGTTTTCGACTATGACGAGAGTGCCTTAAAAGAGGAATTGAAGGGAATAGAGACGCTTGAGGAGTTGAAACGTTGAAAGGCATCATTGTTTCGAATGCGACGCCAATTATCGCTTTTTCTAGGATAAGCAAGCTGGAACTATTCCGGCAGATTACCGATGAGATCACGATTCCGCAAGAGGTCTCGAAAGAACTTTACGAGCATGGAAGGACCGATGTGCCCTCTCTCAACCGAAGCAACTGGATAAAGATCAAAAAGGTCAAGTCTCGTGCCGACGTTGAGTTGCTGCTCCCGTCTCTTGACAAGGGCGAAGCGGAGGTAATTGTTCTATCCAAGGAACTGGGCGCCGGATTGGTGATCATTGATGAATTGACTGCCAGAAAAGTGGCCATCATGATGGGTCTTCCGGTCATCGGTGCTGTAGGATTGTTGATTCACGCGAAAAAGACGGGGTTGATTAAAGAAGTCAAGCCGTTATTGGATGATATGATCCGACATGGAATCCGGTATAAGGAAAATTTCTACAGTGAAGTCCTGAAAAGTGTTAAAGAGTTAAGGCGCGTGGACCTTGGCAAATAATTTAAATAAACCACGGGAGACACGGGGTAAGCAAAAGACAGAATTAGTCACCCCGGCTAAATGATCCTTACCGTTCCGGTGAAATGACATACATCCCAGTTAAATGGCCTTGAAGGATTCAACCCCGGTTAAATAACGGAAAAAACAGATTTAACGGGGCGGGATAAAAATTTCACAGGATAATAATTTAACGTTGTTAACTTGTGACTTTATGTTTATCGGGACTGCTAATTCAGGCCTCAATGGAATAGTCCCGTAGAGCAGGAAATACAGCCCAATACGATAGTTCCTTCCTAGCCTATTACGATGAAAGTCACATACTGGGCAGGCAGAGTCCACGGAGAACACATAGCCTTTGATCCACCTCAGTGAAATCGCTTGTCCGGGTCTGCATAGCAGAATGTACGAGGCAAGCAGATTACCCCAGTATGATTTGCCAAACCTCCGGGGCAGACCCAGATTACTCAGAAAATAACTCTAAAGTGAAAGAAGGAATATGGGTATGAATTATAAGAGAAGTATCCCTTTTTTTAATTATCCTGCTTTGTTTAAGGCACAAGAAACGGAAATAATGGACACTTTGCATGATGTTATGAGCAGGGGTGCCTATATTTTGCAGAGAGATCTCGAGGAGTTTGAAGAAAATATAAAAAAACTTATCGGGGTTAAGCATGTCTTGGGGGTAGCTGATGGTACAAATGCTCTTATGCTTGCACTGAGGGCTGCGGGTGTGGGTCATGGGGATGAGGTCATTATGTCATCCCATACCTATATTGCCACTGCCGCATCTGCCCATTTTGTCGGCGCAACACCGGTATTGGTGGAATGCGGAGCGGATCACATGATAGACCCGGAAAGCGTTAAACAAGCCATTACAGCAAATACCAAAGTTATCATGCCAACCCAGCTTAATGGCCGCACCTGCAATATGGAGTCACTACAGGCAATTGCAGATGAATATGGCTTGCTAATCATTGAAGACGCGGCTCAAGCGCTTTTCTCGAAATTCAATGGGAAGTGTGCAGGGACTTTTGGTCTGGCTGGAACATTCAGCTTTTATCCTGCCAAGGTTCTTGGATGTTTTGGTGACGGAGGCGCTGTTGTTACGAATGATGATACAATAGCTGAACGTGTTGCTTTGCTGCGTGATCATGGTCGTAATGAACAAGGAGAGGTTGTAACCTGGGGAACAAACAGCCGTCTGGATAACATTCAAGCAGCAATTTTAAATATGAAACTGAAAACATTTACAAAGGATATAGCACGCAGACGGGAAATTGCATCAATGTATAATCGAGCTTTAAAGGAAATTGATGATTTGATTTTACCTCCTGCCCCAGATGAGGACGAGAAACATTATGATGTGTATCAGAATTATGAGTTGGAGTCCGGGCATCGGGATGAGCTCAGGAGCTTTTTGGCGAAACGCGGAGTTGGCACTATTATTCAATGGGGTGGAAAGGCCGTGCATCAGTTCAAAGGGCTTGGGTTTGATACTGTGCATTTACCTGTGGTCGATAAAATGACGAGCCGATTTTTGATGCTGCCAATGCATACAGCGTTAACAGATGAGGATGTGGCATATATTTGTGATTGTATTATAAGTTTTTACGGAAAATAGCCGCCCCAGTGAAATACGCTGCGCTGTCGTAAACGAATTGCACAGGGCAGGCAAAGAGGCGCAAAAAACGCAAGATATACTATGAAAACTGAGGCTGAAATTTTTGAGCAAAGTCTCTTGAACAGAAGCGTTTAGTGTTGGGATATTAATCTGCGAAAATCTGCGTAATCTGTGGATAGAAGGGGGTTTAAAATGACAACAAAATTGCAAGAAAATGATCTTACAGATGAGGTTTACAAGCAGCTTAAGGGGTTAAATAAAGTGCAGGTTTCACAGGCACTTGATTTCATTGCGTATCTCAAATCGAAGGAGACAAAAGATTTAGGGAGAAATCCATTGATTGAATTCATTATGGCGGAGGCGGACACTAAAATGACCTTGGATGCTGTTCGTGAAGAACTTAGCGGGATAAAAGGGAATCTTTCAGATACTATTATCGAAGGTAGAGAGGAAAGAATTTGAGTAAATACTTTCTCGACACAAGTGCTATTGTCAAACGCTATCACCGTGAAGATGGCAGCGATTTTATAGATATATTGTTTGAAGAAACAGACGTTGAATTCGTAATCTCAGATATCAGCATCATAGAATTCTATTCTGCACTATCTTTGAAAGTAAGGGTGGGTGAAATTGATGAAAAGAATTTTGTTTCTTTGAGAAAACTGTTCTCTGAGGACATTAAGAGGGGCCTTTTCGAAGTTGTTGAATTTACAAATTCTGAGAAATTGGAATCAACAAAACTTCTGTTAAAGCATGCTAAGAAACACAGTCTGAAAGCCCTTGATGCCATGCAGCTATCAGTAATGAAAGCAGTGAATCATCCTGGACTTAAGGCCGTTGTTTGCGCTGATGAAAAATTCTGCAAAGTCATAGCCCTTGAGGGCTTTTCAGTAATCAATCCAATAATTGGTGATAATGAGTAAAATTCGTGGATTTTATGAAACGGGTTTTTGATATAGTGGCTTCTGCCGCAGGGCTGTTATTCATGTCACCTATCTTGATTCTCTTTATGGTACTTACCTGGTTGCAGGATTTTCATTCACCCCTTTATGTCGCACCGAGGGTGGGTAAAGACGGAAGAATCTTCCAGATTGTTAAGCTTCGTTCCATGGTGGTCAATGCAGATGAAACCGGCGTGGATTCCACATCAGGTAATGATTCTCGAATTACGTCTATCGGGTCTTTTATAAGAAGATTTAAACTGGATGAATTTACTGAGTTATGGAACGTATTAAAAGGAGACATGAGTTTGGTAGGCCCTCGTCCAAATGTGAAAAGGGAAACTGATCTCTATACAGATGTTGAGAAGGGATTGCTCGATATGAAGCCCGGTATAACAGATTTTTCGTCTATCGTTTTTTCGGATGAAAATGATATTTTGAAAGACAGCAAAGATCCTGATATTGATTATAATCAGTTAATCCGACCATGGAAGAGCAGGTTGGGTTTGCTATATGTGAAACAACAGTCCTTTCTGCTGGACTTTGCCCTTGTGCTATTGACAGTTATCGCTCTTGCTTCACGGGAAAAAGCGCTTTCGTGTGTGAACAAATTGCTTATATTATTAGATACCTCGGCTGATGTAATACGTGTTTCAAAAAGAGAGGAGCCGCTTGCGCCTTTTCCTCCCCCTGGTTCGGATTCTGTGGTTACTCATAGATCCGCAGATTACGCAGATTACACGGATTAAATAATGGTAAGAGACGAAAGAACATATAAAATTATAGGCGCTGCAATTGAGGTGCATAAGGAATTGGGTTGTGGATTTTTGGAGGCAATTTATCAAGAAGCGCTCAAAAGAGAATTCTCAGCACAAAAAATGCCATTTAAATCACAGCCGGTTATAGAGATATCATACAAGGGGAAGCCGCTTGATAAAACTTATCAACCTGATTTTGTTTGTTTTAATGTGATTATAGTGGAGATTAAAGCGCTGGCCAAACTGACTGGGATTGAAGAGGCACAACTGATCAACTATTTAAAGGCGACTGGATTAAAGGTTGGCCTCTTGTTGAACTTTGGATCGAAATCACTTGAATATAAGAGATTCGTTTATAATCTGTGAAATCTGCGTAATCTGTGGATTGGGGGAGGAGTATGGAAAAATATTCTAAAGAGTTTCTGCAACAGCTATACAGGACAATGTTGAGAATCCGATTATTTGAAGAGAGTTTTATTGAGCCTATTTTGAATGGAGATGTCCATTGTCCGGTCCACCTTTATTCCGGAGAGGAGGCAATATCAGCAGGTATATGTTCTGCCCTGTCTGAAACGGATTATATTTTTGGCAACCATAGATCCCATGGCCATTTCTTGGCTAAAGGTGGCAGCATGGCTGAGCTTGCGTCAGAGATTTATTGTAGGGAGACAGGTTGCTCTCGTGGTAGGGGTGGGTCGATGCATATTATTGATCCGGACAAAGGAATGATGGGGTCTGCGCCAATTGTGGCGGGCACTATTTCCCTTGCCCTGGGGGCGGCTCTGGCCGCTTCAATCAGAAAAGACAACCGGGTTGCCGTTTGTTTTTTTGGAGATGGAGCAACCGGAGAAGGCGTCCTCTATGAATCGTTAAACTTTGCAGCGCTTAAGAAACTTCCCATTATATTTGCATGTGAAAACAATCTCTACGCGACCCACATGCCGGTTCAGGCATGCCGTGTAAAAAATAATATCTACAAGATAGCAGAGCCGTTTTTAATCGAAAGCCATGAGATAGACGGCAATGATGTGTTGCAGGTCTATGAGGCGGGTCAGAAGGCTGTTGAAAAATGCAGAAAAGGTGAGGGGCCCGTCTTCCTTGAGTTCTTAACGTATCGCTTTCGTGGTCATGTGGGGCCTGATGATAATATCCAGGGCACACATACGGATATTAGGCCACAGGAAGAGGTGGAAAAATGGCTTCAGAAAGATCCGATCAAGAAATTTAAGTCATATCTTATAGATCATCAGCTCATCGATAGGCAGGAATTAGATGAAATCAGAATGGAAGAGGAAAAGGAAGTTGCTGATGCCCTTATATTTGCAAAGAACAGCCCACATCCAGATAGAAGGGAGTTAACGAAATATGTCTTTGCGTAAAAGTTTCTTGAGTTTGTTGTGTTTATTAGGTTTGTTGAGTTTGTGGAGTACCGCAGTTCATTGGGTTTACACGGCTTGTAGAGTTTTTTGAGTTAAAACACAAGAAACACAAGGAACTGTAGTTGTGAAGATTACACGATTTGAGGACCTTCAGTGCTGGAAAGAAGCAAGAAAGCTAGTGAATATGGTATATAGGGCTGTCAGAAATAGTCATGATTTTCAAAAGGATTTTAGGTTAAGTGGGCAGATTACTGCAGCGGCCGTGTCTTCGATGAGCAATAACGCGGAGGGGTTTTCTCGACGATCAAATAGAGAGTTCATTCAATTTCTCTTCATATCCAAAAACTCAGCTACTGAGGTTCAAAGTGAAGCTTATGTTGCATTAGACCAAGAATATATTTCTAAGGAGGTTTTCGAAGAGATTTATGCCCAAGCTGAAAAGGTATCAAAACTTGATAGCGGGTTAATAACGTATTTGATGAAGAATGAAGAACAAAAGAAGAAACGAAACCAACCCAACGAACACAAGAAACTCGATAAACGCAATAAACTTGAAGGACGATAAAATGAGGCAATTGAGCTATGCACTGGCTATAAATGAGGCATTGCGCCAGATGATGGAAACGGATGCATCGGTTTTTCTGATTGGTCAGGGTGTAAAAAGTCCCTGGTATGTGGGGAAGACTGCTGATGGGTTACTTGAAAAGTTTGGTGAAGAACGGGTTATTGACACTCCTGTATCGGAGAATGCAATGACAGGAGCCGGAGTTGGGGCGGCAATTGTCGGTATGAGGCCAGTAGTCGTTCATCCAAGAGTGGATTTTCTGATGTATGCCATGGATCCTATCATCAATCAGGCGGCCAACTGGTATTATATGAATGGTGGGAAGGCCTCTGTGCCGGTGGTCATCTGGGGTATCATAAACCGTGGAGGGGAGCAGGCAGCGCAGCATTCACAGGCAATCCATGCTGTTTTTTCTCACATCCCGGGCCTTAAAGTGGTGATGCCCTCTACACCCTATGATGCCAAGGGCTTAATGATTGCGGCCATCAGGGATCCTAATCCCGTCATATTTATTGATGACAGATGGCTTTATCAGTATGAAGAGGCTGTGCCTGAGGAAATCTATGAGGTGAAAATAGGTAAAGGCGTTGTCAGAAAAGAAGGAACCTCAGTTACACTGGTTGCAACTTCATACATGGTACACGAGTCTTTGAAGGCGGCACATGATTTGGCCGAGGAGCACATTGATGTTGAGGTTGTGGATCTTCGGACGGTAAAACCGATAGACCAAGATATAGTGCTGGAATCTGTTAAAAAGACGGGCCGCCTGGTTATTGTAGACGGGGGCTGGAAAACCTGTGGTCTGGCGGCTGAAATATGCGCAATTGTTTCAGAAAACGGATTTGAATATCTCAAAGCGCCGATTAAAAGAGTAACTCTTCCCGACTGTCCAGCGCCGGCCAGCGCAGAGCTGGAGAAGGTGTTTTATAAGTACAGCGGGGATGTTGTGGAAGCGGTTAAGCAGATGATGATTTAAGAGTAAATCCGCAGATTACGATCCACAGATTACGCAGATGAGCGCAGATTTTTCAATAGTGATACCGGCACTGGGCAATTAACAATTCATCCTTTTTCGCCTTATAAACAAACCGATGCTCTTTATTGATACGGCGTGACCAATATCCTTTCCAGTTGTAGCGTAATGGTTCAGGGTCACCTATTCCTTCAAATGGATTTCGTTTGATTTCTAAGACAATGCGGTTAATTCGCCTGAGGATTTTCTGATCTGTCTTCTGCCAATAAAGGTAATCTTCCCATGCTTGTTCAGCCCAAGACAGTTTCATTCCTTAATAATGTTCCTCTCAATGCCTTTGCCTGCTTCGAGGTCAGCAATGGCGGCATTGAGACGTTCAGCGTTTTTGGGGCTCTTCATAAGATATGCTGTTTCTTCGTATGATCTGAAATCATCGAGAGACAGAAGCACGGCTGTTCGTCCGTTCTGGCGTGTAATAAGGATAGGATAATGATCGTCGTTGACCCGATCAATGGTTTTTGCCAGATTCTTTCGAAACGTTGTGTAGTTTATTGATTGCATATATTCCTCCTGTGTAATTAAAGAAAGTGTACTTGATTGTGTACGCAGATGTCAATTAGAAAATTAATTAGCCGCATATACACGCATATACACGCAGATAAATGAAGCAAATACTGCAAAATCTCAAAACCGATCCACAGATTACGCAGATTACACAGAAATGACGTAATACATATGAAGCAGATTATTCAAAACCTTAAAACTGGTGAAACAGCCTTAGAAAATATTCCTGCTCCGCAAGTTCACGAAGGCCAAGTTCTTGTCCAAACATCAAGGTCATTAGTCTCTCTCGGGACGGAACGGATGCTGGTGGAGTTCGGTCATGCAAATCTGATACAAAAGGCCCGTCAACAACCGGATAAGGTCAAGATGGTGCTTGACAAGATTCGAAGTGATGGGCTGCTGCCGAATCTGGAAGCTGTTTTTAATCCGCAGATTTCGCAGATTTACGCAGATTGGGTAAAGAGGGTAAGACGTGAGAAAGTGAGAGGGGGAAAAGAAAAGATACCTCTTGAAAAGAACAAATGTTGCGTCGGTGGTGGAATATTTAGTTGCAACGGGTGGGTTCGGAGGAACAACTTGACTCTATGTGTATAACTGAGCTATATAGAAAATGGTTTCATAAGAGCTTCATGTGAATATTTATCTCTCAAGGGCGTTCACACGGCTGGCTCGACGCGACGGATTGACAGACGTCCATATTTGTCAGGCAATAGTTGAGATGAATGAAGGACTAATCGATGCCGATCTCGGAGCGGGCCTGTTCAAGAAGAGAATAGCCATACCTGGACAGGGAAAGCGTGGGGGATGGAGGAGCCTGCTCGGATTTCAGGCAGGCAATAAGGCCTTTTTCTTGTATCTGTTTCCCAAAAGCAGGTGGGACAACATTAATGCCGCTGAGATGAAAGTTCTGAAGCGTCTAACGAAATATTACCTGACATTGAAGCCTGCGGAAATTAAGGCAGCATTGCAATGTGGGGAGTTAAGGGAGGTGCACTGTAATGAAAAACGGACCCGATAGTATTCTCTCGGTTGTTCATGAGACGGCAAAGGGTTTGCGCGATGCGGGTATTATGAATGAGATAACCATGCGCGAATTTGATGCGCTTTGTCTGTTTCCCGTGAAGACGTATCAGCCAAAGGAAATTAAAAAGATACGATTGCGCTATCGCGTCAGTCAGGCGGTATTCGCTGCCTACCTGAACGTGAGCAAGACATCTGTGGCGAGCTGGGAGTCGGGCGGAAAGAAACCCGGCCCTGCGGCAGTCAAGCTGCTTAACCTGGTGGATCGAAAAGGCATTGAAGCAGTTGCGTGATCCACAGATCACACAGAAATAGCTTAGGACTACGGAGGGGGTCAGGCTTTCCTTATTGTCGTTATTGGGGTCTCACGCCCCGGTGAAACAACACCGACAAAGGTTTCACTGGGCAGGCAAAGGCGGTCCACAGATTGCCTCACGCAAAGGCGCAAAGAATAATATAATGAATTCAAAGATGGAAAAGCAAAATTCAAAATCAACACATATAATCGACAGAATCATCGATTAGTAATACATTAATTCATGATAGAGGAGGTCATATTATGCCTATTGGAAGTCAATACGCCGTCTTATCCGAGGACAGAAAAAGCCTGGCTTTACCTGAGGATATTCAGAAATGGTTAAGTGGTGGAGATCGTTTTGTGGTTGTTATAGAAGATGATGGAATCATCTTAAAAAAAGCGCATACTCAGCGGACTTTGGAAGAGATGGTCATGAAAGATAAAGCGCCTTTGTCTGATGAAAAATTGAATGAAATTATCCATGAGAGTCGGAAATGAAGCTCAGAGCTGTTATTGATACAAACGTTCTGATCTCGGGTGTTCTATGGCGAGGGGTACCTTTTTATTTGCTGAAATGGGCGGAGGAAAACAGCTTAATAATCTACACAAGCCTTGATATTATGGCAGAGGTTTACCGTGTTCTGAATTATCCAAAATTTGAGCAATACATCGACAAGCAGAAAGCTTCATCGGGGGAACTTTTTACAAAGATTGCCTCATTGTGCACCATTATCCAGGTAGATCAAATCGTGAAGGGCATTTGCTGTGATCCAGATGACGAAAAATTCCTCTCTTGCGCTCTTACTGCAAATGTCGAGGTTCTGGTTTCTGGCGATAAACATCTCTTGGATTTAAAACAATACAAATCTTTTCGTATTGTGACCGCCCGGGAATTTTACGAAGTAAATATCCATAAGATTACATGAGTAATTCAAAATTAAAACACATCTTTCTCTGTCCACCGCACATGGGTGGCGAAAAGTTGAAGTTTGTTAAGGAGGCGTTTGAGAGCAACTACATTGCGCCGCTTCGGCCGCAGGTGGATGCTTTTGAACGGGACGGAATATGTGGGGATAAAACATTACCTTGCCCTTTCCAGCGGGACCGCGGCTATGCATCTATCAATGCGGATCCTTCGAGTGAAGTCAAGGAATCAAGATTCAAATGAAGCCAGTACTTAAAACCTAAAACCCAAAGATATTTTCACCCTGGCCGTGTTTCGGGGCTGCTGAGATTGAGGCTGTTGAAAGGGTATTGCGGTCAGGCAGGGTCAATCAGTGGACTGGGTCTGAGGTCATTAGCTTTGAAAAGGAATATGCTAATTATCTGGGTGCAAAATATGCCGTTGCTGTTGCGAACGGGAGTGTTGCCCTGGATATTGCCCTTGCAATACTCGATATAGAACCGGGTGACGAGGTAATAGTTACCCCAAGGTCATTTGTGGCATCTGCCGGTTGTGTTGCTCTGCGTGGGGCTGTTCCTGTATTTGTTGATGTTGATTCCGATAGCCAGAATATTACACCTGATACAGTAAAAAGCGCTATTTTTTCTAAGACAAAGGCTGTCATTGCGGTACATCTGGCGGGGTGGCCCTGTGAGCTTGATGAGTTGAGGGCGCTTTGTGATGAGCACGGCATTTACCTGATTGAGGACTGTGCCCAGGCGCATGGGGCGGTTTACTCTAACAATGAGTATGCAGTAGCGACTAAGGAGAAAGAAGAAGATAGAATCACCAAGAATAGGAAAAGTTCGTATCCAAAGAAAGTAGGTAGTGTGGGAGATATAGCCATATTCTCTTTCTGCCAGGATAAGATTATGACCACTGGCGGTGAAGGCGGTCTCGTTTTTACACCTAATGCAGAGCTGTGGGAGAAGGCATGGAGTTTTAAGGATCACGGGAAGGACTATAATTCAGTCTTTAAAGAGAACCACCCGCCGGGCTTTCGATGGCTGGTGAAAAGCTTTGGTACGAATTACCGGATGATCGAGATGCAGGCGGCGATCGGAAGGGTTATGCTGAAAAAGCTGGATGAATGGGTCAAGATACGTCGCAGGCTTGCAGGTATCCTGACCGATGGATTTAGAGAAATTCCGGCATTGAGGGTTACGATACCTCCGGATTACATATATCATTCTTACTATAAATATTATGTCTTTGTGCGGCCTGAGAGATTGAAAAAGGGCTGGAATAGAGATCGGATTTTGATGGAATTGGAAAAGAGGGGGGTACCGTGTGGGACCGGCGTATGTCCTGAGATATATCTGGAAGAGGCGTTCAAGAACAGTGGTCACCCCAGTGAAATACGCTTCGCTCGTCATTGGCATGAATTTCACGGGGTAAAGAGCTCAAAGTTAAAAATCAAGAATCACAAAAGGTTGCCGGTGGCGAAGGAGTTGGGCGAAACGTCTTTGATGTTTAAGGTGCATCCGACGCTTACAAAAGAGAATATGCATTATGTTGTGAAGCAGGTGAGGGAGACCATGGCCCACGCCCCGATTGAATAAAGGCAAAATCAGATTTAATCCGCACCCCAGTGAAATAGTCTTCAAATTTCACGGGGCAGGGATTACGCAGATTACATGGATTAATAGCCGCAAAGATAAAAAGAGGAATTAGCCGCAGATGGACGCGGATTAACACAGATTAATAAAAAAATATCTGCGCGTACCCGCGGCTAAGGACATAGCAAAAGTAAATAGGAGAAAGGAGGTGTAATTATGGCTAAAACCTTTGAAGCTGTTTTTGATGGCAAGGTTTTTCACCCTGAAGGCAGGATCAAACTAACACCTAATAAACATTACATATTGGATGTACGTGAAAAAGGTGAAGAGGCGGTTTCTTTAAACGCTTGGGATATCCTTGATGGATTAACAGGTACTATTGATGCTCCTGCAGACTGGGCTATTGAGCATGACCATTATCTTTATGGTGTTCCTCGCAAAAAGGAAAAAGAATTATTATGAAAAAAAAACGCATTTTCCTTGATACTGTTTTTGTTCAGGCATTGCTAAATCGGCGTGATCAGTATCATGACCGGGCAAAAGCATTGTTAAATCGAGTTCGCACTGCCTTTGAAATCTGGGTAACGGAAGCTGTTTTAGTCGAGATAGGGAATGCATTGTCTTCTATTAATCGCAGGGGTGCAGTAGATTTTATCAGGAGCTGCTACACAACTCCAAACATAAAAGTAGTTACGGTTGATGCAACTCTTTTGAAAAGAGCATTAGACCTATATGATAACCGGCCTGATAAGGAGTGGGGACTTACTGATTGCATCTCTATTGTGGTGATGCAAGATTATGGGCTAACGGAGGCCCTTACTACGGATGAGCATTTCAAGCAAGCTGGTTTTAGAGTTTTGTTGAGCGATTAATTCTGTTGCTTAATCTGCATTTATCAGCGTTTATCTCGGCTAATTCTAAATTATTATGAAAATTTTAAATATCGTCGGTTCGCGGCCGAATTTCATGAAGATTGCTCCTATTATTGAGGCAATGAGCCGTTATCCTGACCGGATAGATCATAATGCTGGTCCATACAGGCCAGCATTAGAATTGTGAATTGGGGGACGTCCATTTGTAAATCAGTAACTTATGTTTTTTAATCTCACACCCCAGTTAAATACGCCCCAGTTAAATACGCTTCGCTGTCCTTCGGAATTTCACGGGGCAGGCGGGGTAAACAAAGAATGACTAAAAAAGAGATAAAATGATGGTTTTAGTTGAAAGAAGTGGAACAGCACTATGATTGATTTTTTGAGATAAGTGGTATATATTGATATATATTAATATTATGAGGAGGGCGTAGGCTATGGAACCAACAGCAAAAGTATTTCAAAACGGTAGATCGCAAGCGGTTAGGTTGCCAAAAGCGTTTCGGTTTAAAGGAAATGAAGTGAAAATTAGCAAAAAGGGGGACATGGTAATCCTTGAGCCGCTTGGAAGAAGCGCGTGGCCGGAGGGTTTCTGGGATGCTTTCCCTGTTGATCCTGATTTCAAAATACCTGAAGCGTTGCCATCAAAAAACTTTAGTTTGGATTAACTGAGGGAGATATGTACCTGCTCGATACAAATATCATCAGTTATTGGATGCGTGGCGATAAGAGAGTAATTGGCCGGATTAAAAAACACGCTCCAGCAGATTTGTCCCTTTCAACCATTACCCTGGCTGAAATACTGTACGGGATAGAGAAGTCCCCGATGAAAAAGAAAGAAAGGCGATTGAAAATAAAACAGATATCGTCGTTACTGGGCCTATATTCTTTTGATGAGGCAGCTGCCGGGGAATATGCTATTATACGGGCCCAACTTGAAAGAGAAGGTATGGTGATCAGTGAAAGAGATACTCAGATCGCTTCTATTGCCATGGCAAACAAGCTAACCGTTGTCACTCATAATGTAAAAGAATTTGGTCGGATCGGCAAATTGAAAGTCGTGGATTGGGCAACTAAAAGGTGAAAGACAGTGGACAGTGGGCAGGGGACGGAAGTCAGAAGTCAGAAGTCAGAGGTCAGACGGGAAAAAGACAGCGATACCCGGCGCGGGTTGTTGGAGGAGGATGGCGGAAGGCCTTTTCAATCGGGGGTTGTGTTTGCCTTCGGGGACGGCGATGAGCAATTCCGATTTGGACAGAGTCATAGAGACAATAGTGAAGTGCAAAAGGTAGTCTCTCACCCCGATGAAATACGTTTCACTGTCACTACAGTGAATTTCATGGGGTAAACCCCGGTACGATCTCCCGGACCTACGGGGTAAACTTCGCTACAACATGCGGGGTAAAGAAGGCAGAGGACGCTCCAGGGAAATAGAAAGCAGGATTTTCAATAGCTTTTGTGATTGATTAGTGATAAAAAAAAGGGTTATTGGAGGTGATGAATATGATTAATACCCAGGAGGTTATTGCTGTTTACAG
>Ga0315547_1000358_pt1 | contig 47557 bp, 48 predicted proteins | sample SalMarSW160240MG_2_FD_202542 | JGI IMG/M metagenome (GOLD analysis project Ga0315547, IMG submission 202542) | Salt marsh sediment microbial communities from the Plum Island Ecosystem LTER, Massachusetts, United States - Salt Marsh Sediment SW1601-240 ...
TTACGTCAAATGGACCGATCATTAAGCGATTTATCGCTAGGTGAGAATGGGATAATATATTGTGACATTGGCTTCGATAGGCTCGTTCCTATAAATGTTCTGGGTGATGGTATGCTATAATGTTTCATTAGCAGATTGTTAGCAGACTTCTATGGTAATTTGTATTGATGTCCCCTGCCCCGTTAGCACTCTCCATTCTATACTAGCGCACTTGAATGTCAAGAGGTGATAGGCAGTGAAGGGACTTACAAGTTAAAAGATTCCCTCCCTGTTAAGAAGCATACTTCTTTTTAAATAAGCTTCCTTTGAATTCCTGGCGTTAATACAGTGCTCCCAGAAGCCACCAAAGCAAACCTACCACCTCAATCACCAGTAGCACCAACACCAGTCCCTCTCCTGAGCCTCATCCCTCACTCTTCTCTTTTCCTATTCTGGTAGCTAGATACTTTCCCTCTTTTTCCTCTACCAGGCCAGTCTCTCGCATCTCCCTGATACTGCTTCTTATCCTGAAAAGAGGAAGTCCAGTAGACTTAGCCACTTCTTCTGGTGTAGCCGGTGATAAGACAGCGGAGAGCATTGCCTTAGCTGAGGGAGTTAGTGTTCCATCTGGATTGATGCAGGGCATAGTTGCCTCCTATAGTTTTTTCTTGCAGAAATACCAATCTTTACACTCGTATCCTTCTTTCAGCCTTTGTTCAGCCATCTCCTGAGTATTAGGTGGTGGCACAATTACTGCATCCCCTGGTTTCCAGTTAGCTGGAGTAGCTACTTTGTGTTTGTCGGTAGTCTGTAGGGCATCGATTAGGCGCAGAATCTCCTGCATATTGCGGCCGGTGGTGAGAGGATAGTAAATCATCGCCCGAAGAATCCCTTCTGGGTCAATGATGAAGACACATCTTGCGGTTTCGGTTTTGCTCTCTCCGGGATGGATCATGCCATAGGAGGTGGCGACTTTTCTGTCGAGATCTGCGATAACTGGAAAGGGAATCTTCACTCCCATCTTTTCTTCGACATTTCTTACCCAAGCAATATGCGAAGAAACACTATCCACACTAAGACCTAAAAGCTCCGCTCCTCGCTTTGTTAACTCCGGATGAATTTCAGCAAAGCCTATAAACTCAGTGGTACAGACAGGAGTAAAATCAGCCGGATGAGAAAAAAGAATCAGCCAACTCCCTTTAAAGTCTTCCAGACGCACAGTCCCTTGAGTAGTTACAGCCTCAAAGGATGGAGCCGACTCCCCAAGCCTTGGCATAGAGGCAACCTCTCTTGTTTCGCTTGCAACTTTTCCTTCCATTTTGTTTCCTCCTTTATTGATGATTATATACCCAAAAAATAGCCAACCTCTCCTGACATATCCTAATTACTTCCTCTTCATCCATAAACTCCAAGAGATTCTCCTTATTCCTCTGGAGTGCGTATGAAGGAAAAAATAAATGCGTAGATTGATATGACTACCAATGGAAAATGCAACACTCCATTCCACCACATATCACCCGGAAACATGAAAAAGTTTACCCACATGTTGTAGAAGGCAATTATTAGCCCTACAAGAGCGGTAACTCTAAGTACAGGAATGTTCACCCTCGGGTGATATATAGTGAGGACAGCAAGATAGACGGGTGTCATCATACAAAAAGTCAGGCCTGCCATGTTGGTCACAATAGAAACTGGATTAAAGTCAGCCGCAAATGTGGTACCATTCGCCGGGTACCAGAAAGCCAAGAGTGCCACAGGGACTACCCAGTATCTCCATAGGGGGCGCCGTTGTGGCGTATAGTCATTTTTGCCAGCGATTGTCTCCCAGATCCAAAAGGCAGCAACGGCCAAGAACATAGCGAGATTGATAGTGAGAATACCTAGACCCCACTTCTCTGTGATGGCAATGTTTTGAAGAAATGCAAAAAGGATATAAGTGAGAGCCACATACCCAGCAAAAATACGCCTCACTCTGTTCCTAAAAAGAACTATCAAAATGAGCAATACGGCAGGCACAATCTTGAATACTGGGTAGATTACACTCAAGGAGTAGACGATGCCTTTACTGAGTATTTCGCCAGTGATTATTCCTATATCTGCTACATCCGCCGTCTTTGAGGTATAGGAAGGAATGAACTGAATAACAATAAATATAAGAAAAAACCACCATTTTCTAGTGATGCGTTCCAGCTTGGCCTCGACTGTCTTACCTTTTACTCCGTCCATTGGCTTTCTCCTTTTGCGGATCAAATATTCTGCAACTCCACCACAACCGGAACATAATCACTCACCTCCCCTGTATCCTCGGCCTGTCACTCTCAGCAATAATCATCCCCCCCCCAAAAAAAACCTCTAGTTGTCACTATCCATTTGCTCATGGCTTTTAATCCGACGGGTTCTTCGCCGCTCTCGTAATGTCTTCTTCCCGCACTCTGAACATCTCAAATCATATATCTTCTTCCCCTTCCTAATCTCGACGTGTCCCTTGAAGGAGCAACTGACACACTCAGCATTTACCTCATAAGATTCTTCCATACTTCATTCCTCCTCAATAATGCCAATACCTCTACTTGCTGTGTTCATCTGATGGCTTCTTCCAACTTCACCCGTTCCACAATCGCAGGGGGTGGAGGGAAAAGACCTTTTTCTTTATGTGAATAACCCTTGTCATCTATTATCTATTTCTTCACGAATATATATGAAACGACATAAATAATTGCGCATCCCTTGTAGCGACTTCATTTATGAAGCCAGAAAATTAGCGGGTTTGATGAATCAAACCTCTACAGATAAGAAAATATATAAGACGTTTCATATAGGTATCGATATCAGGATAATATGTCGGTTCTATACCAACCATTTCCTTTATTTTATTTGTGATCGACGAACATTTATCGACGACTTTAATTGACTTCTTCTTGCCGTCTGATTCCAAGAATGCCGATTTGATCAACCAACGTAGGTAGTAGTCTGATGGAGCAAAGGACACGCCGAAAAAGACAATACGGGTGGCTGTGGCCAAATGATGATGAGCAAGTGTCCACATAACTCCGATCCGAGGATAGTTTTCAAAAGCCTTGTTTATAGCGGGAGGAACGATTAACGGTTGAAGGTAAAAACCACAAGAGTTACAATAAATATCAGAACTACATTCAGATTTTGACACCAGCCTTATCAATTCATAATTCCGACACCTGCTATTAGAACAATGGTACCAGTCGATAGAACCGTGCAATTTCAAGTATAAACCAAAATCCAAAAACTGTCTTTCAACCGCAATACCGGGGATGACGGAATCGACAATGAGATTGATCATATTCCCGTAAGACGGGTGTTCTGCTTTGCGTTGCTCTTTTTCCCTCTGAATACTATTAAGCGTGTTCTCCGCCACAAGATCATAATTTAAAGTGATGATTACGTCAGCTTCCATAACAGACCGAAATATCTCTTCCAGTCTTTCACATGATAGCCTATCATCCCATTGTTCATAATCCAGTCTTATTTGCACATATCGGTTGAGTTGCTTCCTACTATCACAGAGGTAACCATCAGGTTCTTTCCCAAAACAACCCTTTCCTTCCAAACTCAGGTTAAGATAGGTAATTACTTCCTCCAAATTGACGTATTTGGTAGGAATGTTGGGAAAATACCTTTTAACAGATTTTCTAAGATCTGAAAATTCATTCTTCGCAAGATCTTCTTCTCGGAAAAACCCTTCCATCGTTGGTAGCTCAAAATCAGAAGCGTTCGAAGCACCTGCACCCAGGAAATAGACAGTTTTTTCCGGAGGAGACTTTTTAGATATTGTATTTGCCTCCTTTCAGGGCTAAACCCTATTTACAACCCTTACTACTCTCCCAATTATCTTAGGATCATCTTCCTTTTTCCAAAACATAGGCGGATACTTCGGATTATCAGAAGTCAGGCAAATATGGTCATTCTCGAAATGTACTCTTTTTAATGTTTTTCCGTGGTCGTTAACTACGGCAGCAATCTGACCGTTTTCAACTTTGGTGCTAGGTGAGATAAGGACTCTATCCCCTTCGGATATAGTGGGCTCCATAGAATCACCATCCACGTCCAGAGCAAAAGCATGAGGATCTTTTATCTCCTCTGGACAATATTCCTAATCGTCAGCCCAGCCGGCAGGATATTCTATATCTGTATAGTCTATAAGTTTGCCGGCAGAGATTGAGTTTAGAACGGGGACTAGACGGAAGGCATGCTTTGCGTTGGATACATCAAGACCTAACGCTGCGGTCTTCTTTCGGGCCTCTCGTTGTTTGAATTCAATGCGCTCCTCATCTGCAATATCTCGCAATTCGGTGAAATCACATTTGAATAGCTCTGAAAGCTTTTTCAGTAAGTAGGTAGGTGGAGGAGGGACTTTACCGTTCTCAATACGCTTATAGTACGACTGGATTGTGCCTAATGCATTGGCTACTTCCAATTGAGTCAAACCCAGTTTGAGGCGGACCTCTTTGAGTTTTATCGAGAAGTTGTTCATATTGTTAGTCATATGGTAGTCGTATGTTGGTTACCTTTCATATACCAAAATATTCATACAAGTCAAGTGAATGTTCATAATCTAGGAGATAAAGGGACTTGATAATTATCATTGATAATTGCTTTTGTAGTAAAAGCAGTACTTGTGGTCAATAGCGAAAAGACGGTGGGACAGTAAGGATTAACACCTATGATAAATGTATATGATGTATGTATATTAAACAGGAGGGTGAGAATATGAAGAGGCTACAAACTAGAATTGCTTTATACAGACGGATAAAAGGAGTAAATAGGACAGAGCTAGGCAGATGTCTCGATTGTTCTTATCCTGCTCTCATGAAATACGAAAGCGGAGACAGAATGCCTCTAAGGGAAATAGTATTGAAATTATTGGAGTTTTTTGATTGCGGTTTCGATGATCTTTTTTTTCTTTCGTAATATACATACATAGTATGCATTCAAAGGAGCAAACCGTGACTACCAAAACCAACCTGCAACGTTTCACCACTGAAGACCTACACCTTGCAGTCTACCTCAACTGCTGCAGTGATGTCGAATTCAAAGGGGTGGAGTCGTCCGACCACAATGATACAAAACAGTTTGTATTTGAGGGTGATGACAAATATATAGACTAGCTTATTCTTGCTTACTACAACCGCAAGGCGGGAGTGGAGAATTCCTATCATAGAAAAGAGCTGGGGGTTGATCTAGTGCCGATAAGCGTACCACTAGAAGAACTGTTTGTCCTCGCCTATTCATATTCAGAAATCAAGGGCATTGGATTATATGACGATGGACAATTTGAGAGAGGCAGAAAGGGTTGTGAGTATTTTTCTGAACCTGTTTCAGCATTGGAGTCTTTCTCTCCTTTCTCCGCCTCCTTTCATTCACGATAGGGACCGGTCTGGGTGGTTTGCTCCTTTCATGCTCTGGCCGGCTTTTCTTCTTTTCCAACCATTCAATGCAATGAATTTGCCGCCAACACGATTAACATTCTGGTTCAGGACCGTTCCAGCCCCACCACAATCTCCTGAACAGATTAACAAGTGCTGAGATTTGTTCTAAGCTGTCCTATGATATGATATCATTTGGGGTTTTCATAAATGACAGATTCGGCTTTCCTAAGACTTTACAAGGAATGAATTTCGTGTATGATTACACTACACAAGACTACGATTATTCTGTAGGGAGTTTTTAGTTAACGCGTTCGCTATGGATATTCTTTTCTATTCATCGCTCTCCAGATGGCTAATCCTTAGTCACTGCGGGAGTTGTATTGAGAAGGACTGATTGTTAAGAGGGTGAACGGCTAAACCCGAATGGTCGCATGCAGGTTGATACTAATTCGATGAGTTATTCCAGCGAGTGAATGTGGAAATTGCATTCTTCAGGCAGGATAGATGTGGGCAGGCAAAAGGGTTGAATGAACTTAGGCCAGCCTAACAACAAATGAAAGACAGGAGATAGAGATGTTCAGGAAAGTTGTCGGAACGAGAGTAGCAGTAGTGCTAGTATTGACCCTGGCCAGCTCAGTGATAGCAGGGACTGCGGCTTTCGCAGCAGATTGGGCAAGCGTGCGTGAAGAAGCTAAGGTAAAGTACGACAGGTTCGAACAAGAGATTAAAGATATGACCGTTATTCAAGAGATGAAGTTCACTATTCCGGAAGGAGAGATGCGCTCAGAAAATACACTGTTTAGAAAGGGCGAGAAGTTCAGGACAGACACCACTATGAATATGCCGGGAGGAGTAGGAGAGATGCAGACCATCATCATTTTTGATGGAAAAGACACCTGGGTGATTTCTTCTTTCTTAGGAAAGAAAAAAGTCTCTGGTGAAGAGGAAAAGCAATACTCAATGAATAGAAACTGGTGGGAGTGGATTCCAGAGAAGGCAAAGATCGTAGGAAGTGAGAAAGTAAGCAAACGGAAGTGTTATGTGGTTGAGATCTATGATCAAAAGGATTCTCCATTAACTAAGATGTGGCTTGATGAGAAAGCCCTAATGCTAGTCAAGGGTGAAGGCACGGGAGCACAAGGAAAGACGGCCACATGGCTCAACTCTGATTTCAAGAAGATAAAGGGTGACTGGGAAATACCCTACAAAACAGAGATGTATGTGGACGGGGAGATCATGTCGACTTCGACTGTTAAATCGGTCAAAATAAATGAAGGTCTCTCCGACGATCTTTTTAACCCGAATGAGGTTAAGGTAAAGGGACTGAACCTGAAGGATATAATAAAACAGGTAGGATGAGTATCGTAGTAGCACCGTTCGACGCCAGGTTATCTGTTATGGGAGGGACAAAGAAGACACACAAGATTCGTTGTCCATATTTCTCCGAGGGTATTCACAGGCAACGGGATTTGATATTATAGGTGGAAATCGTGTTACCAGCATCAACAATCCAATTTATTCTGCTTGACTTTCGAAAGAGATTTGATAGTCTATGAGACAGAAATAAGTAATAGGAGGATATGCTATGTTGAATAAGAGAAAATGGATTGCGGGAATTTCCCTGGTATTTGTATTGTTACTCAGTGGGGGTTTATTTTTAGAAATAGCCAATGCTGCCGAGAAAAAAATCCGTATAGCCGTTATGCCGCTTGATATGCATCAGGTAAAGCGCTGGTGGACCGGGAACTGGGATGTGGGGATCGGCATCGCCGAGACTATTACTACAGAGCTAGTGAATACCGGTGAATTTACCGTTGTCGAACGGGCCCAGCTGCAAAAGGTGCTTGACGAGCAACAACTTGGAAAAGAAGGAGTCCTTGATCCCGCAACAGCAGCCAGGGTAGGTAATATCCTGGGGGTCCAGCTCATGCTCCTAGGGACCGTGACCGAATTTAGTCTCGATACCCAGAAAGTTAATGTTCCTATTCTTGGAAAGGTTGACGTCACTATTGCCAGGTGTGTGATTAATGCCAAAATGGTTAGTGTGGAAACTGCTGAGATCATGGCTGCCATGAAGGGAGAAGGACAGTTTGATCGAAAAGGATTCGCTCTGGGAGGTGCTTTTGGTGATCTGCAGGGCCTGTCATTCAGCAGTAGAGAGTTCCGTGACCATATTCTTGGCCAGGCTACGGAGGTAGCCGCAAAGGAGATTGTGGAGCAGACTGTAGAAAAAACGGCAGATCTAGAGCCCATCTTGATACCAGAGCCTCCCAAGCTCAGCGGGATCGTAGCCGATGTGAGTAGCGGAGAAATAACCATTAATGTGGGAAGTAAAAATGGAGTAGAAGTAGGTGATATCTTTGAGGTCTACCGAAAAACTAAAGAAATAAAGGATCCCAAAACCGGCAAAGTGATTATGGTCAAGAAAGAGAAAATAGCAGAAATCGAAATTACCGAGGTGGTAGAATCAGCATCGGTAGCTAGAGTGGTTCTCCTTGGCCAAGATAAGGAGATACAAGTTCTTGATGAGGTAGTGAAACAGTAAGGCAATTAGTATTTATGCCGGAATAAGGTATGCTGACGTAGCCCTAGTCTTTGCTGGCTCTTCCCTGGCATGGGTAGTTAATAGTATAATTGCTGATAATGATGTGGGAATTATGACTTTCGACTATTCGTCTTCTAGGATAATCGGCAATATGATTGAGAGAAACAAGTTTCGGGGTATCTCCTGTCTTGTTTTTTCGTTTCCTATGATAAAACACAATAGGATAACTTTGGCAGAAGTAGGAATAGGATGCCAAGATTACTCTTTCCCGACTGTTCAATACAACGAACTCGCCGATAATGACATTGACATTTTGGTCCAAGACCGTTCTAATCCTACCACAATCTCCTAGGAGGAAAAGGGAAATGGAGGGAAGGTCTCAAGCCGTTGATAAACCTTCACTTTCGGCAAGCGGGTTGACACATTTGCAGAGATTTCGATACTACAATTGGTCGTCATATTTTGTGACATTTTTCCGAAAGCGTGGAAGTTCTAAAGCAAACGTACCAGAAGAAGATAACCCAAATTGGATATAAAGTTAGTTGCTGCAGGATTAGCCTCCTTTCTCCGAAAGGTAAGCTTCGAAAATAAGAAAATCCCATTTGCACGCAAGCCTACCTTGAGGATATGATATACTGATATGAATTATACTTTCTTCAAAAGCAAAGCTTAAATCATAAATAGTGATAATTTTAGAATCGCCTCTTTACAGATTTCCATATTTACGCCAGCCGTATTATTTTCTAAGAAGACTAAAATATTGGAAAGACTGATGAGGAGATTTGCGAATTCTTTCGATGGAGATACTCTTTCTATTCCGATTCCGGGAAGCGCTCCCAAAGAAATTCCACGGATAACCCTCCATAGTGCTGATCAAAAACTGAAATTAGAAATTGCCGAAAGTAGAGTGAATTTTCATAGATACCGAAAAGATGATGATGTAGAAATTGATACAAATCAAATTGTAGATCTCTGCATTCGGATCTTAAGAGAATACAAGAACTGTACTCAGGCAATAATAGGCCGTTTAGCACTCGTAGTTGTAAAGTTCTTGGAAAAGAAGAATCCCGGTTTAGCGTTAGTACGTCATTTCTGTAAGAAGAAATGGACAATAGGACCTTTTAGTCGGCCAGAAAGTTTTGAGATTCATTCACAAGAAAAATATCCTCTTGAGGGATTTAACATAAACAGTTGGGTTAGATGTAGAACAGGACGTTTGGTTAAGAACAATGAGCCAGCTCTCATTGTCACACAGGACATCAATACTCTCACGGAAGAGCTGGAAGAGAGAGATTTCAGTATCGAGCAACTTAGGAGCTTTCTGAAGATTGCTCATAAAGAGCAGGAGCAGGTCTTACGCAAATATTTCCCTAAGGAGTAATCACAGTAACTATGGAAGAATCTGACACTGTAGTTTTGAACGGAACTGAAGATATAATTGACAGAAGATTTCCGGGGTCTTTCTTGGGGAATAGCATAGGAGGATGGTATTTTTATTCTACTTCTATTGGAACGTCAAGCACAGCTTTTCATGCGTCCCAAGGACTTACGAACGACAAAATTGATAATTTGATTTTTCTGGGCTGGGTCACTGAAGGCGAACATGCTTGGATTATATCCGGTGAACAAGGAACAAAGAAAGGTGCTTTTTCATCTGGCTACAATGATATTAAAGAAACAACAGACCTCTATAGTCTCATTGCAGAGCATCTTTCTAATTGTTCCGACGATATTGTTGTATCAAAGCCAATTGAGAGATTTAGATCTGTTTCCAGTGAGACCGTAAAACGCATCAAGGGATTTGCTTCTTTGGGTGACAATTGGGATTCCTATGGCGCAAAGGCGATAAAATGGTCGACAATGATTAGGGCTATCAATTTCTTCTCAATTATCATCTCTAGATTCCCCAACGCTCCGGTTCCTTTTGTCGCTCCGGCATGTAGTGGAGATATTCATTTCGAATGGAAGATGTGCTCTAAAGCGCTGAAGCATTCCATTCCAGAAGATGAAAACGATCCCTTTGAGTATTTGTTAATTGACAAGAGCTCAGGAAAGGTAGAAAAGACATATGGTAGAGCTCTTAATACGGGAGAGATGGTAGATATTGCCATAGATTGGATGCGTTAGGATGATGCCACAAAGTGAATTTATTCCTGACTGTCACGATCTTTACCGGAGAGTTTTACCAATACAATACAATAGGACAACAGGGAAATTTGTTGCGGCTGCTTTCACATTAAGAAAAAAAAGAGGGAGAAAGCATTATCGGTTAATTGGTCGAAATACATCACTGCCGAGGAAACATCTGTGGATCCGAACCCATTGTACTTGGGCAGGAGGTTCTACGTGGGAGCATTGCAGGCGAAAGTCCCGCGCAAGCACGGACTGAGAGTTGTCCATACTCCTAAAGAGAAAAACGATCCGCACAGCTCAATTAAAGGGAAAAAACTGATTGACTCTCCTTTCGAAATGGCTGAAATCTTGGCTGAAAACTGTAGGCCCCTTATTACATCTACCCATCTTAAGTAGGGACAAATCTCAAGCGGTAAATCAAAATTCCAACTTCTCTACCGCACTTCTCAGGTGATCCTGACTCAAGTGAGTGTAGATCTGCGTGCTCTTCAAGTCCGAGTGTCCTAGAAGCTGATCCACTGTATATAAATCAACGCCACTCATCACAAGGTGTGAGGCGAAAGTATGACGGAGGGTATGGAGACTAGCATCTTTGATACCAGCCCGTTTACATGCACGCTTAAATGCCTCCAAGAGATGGTTGCGGTTTATTCTATTTCCCTCTCCAGTGCGAAATAGGGAGCCAGGCTTCTTCTTCAGTTGGCCAAGAATCCGCTTAATTTCTTGACTCAGTGGAATGTTTCTCTCTCTTCCTGTTTTGGGACTCCATTCTTCTTTAGGAATAATGTTGATTTTTTCCTGTTCAAAGTCGATATCATCCCAGTCAAGATTAGTAAGCTCCCCTACCCTCATCCCGGTGTAAAGAAGCATTTCAACCATTGGCCGGTATCTATCGTGGTTTAGTTCACTGAATATCTTTTGAATCTCATCTCTTGTCAGAAACCGCGGTTGTTTCCGCTCAGCAATCTTGAGAAGCTCAACCCGATTGACTGGATTCTGGGTAACATAATCGCGTTTGAGTACAAGATTAAAGAAACGTTTGATTGCAGCGAGCTCATTGTTCACAGTGCGGCGGGCGACTTTCCTTAGTCTTGTGAGTTTGAATCTTTCGACCTTATCGGGCGTGATATCTGATAGATAGGTAACTGACTTGTAGTTTGTTGAAAGGAAAGAAATAAATGTAGCTAGGATCCCCAGATACCTTTCTGCAGCCCGGGGTTTAAGATCGGCTTCGACGTACTCGACGTATTCGGTATACCACTCGGAGAGCTTTTCCTTAATCGGGAGGCCGGCCCTATTTTTGGCGATCTTTACTTCTATATCCCTAAGGGTAAGCTCCGCTATCTCTTTGGATCTTCCAATAGCCTTCCAGTGCTGCTTTCCATCAAGGTTATAGATTACATACCAAATTTTACCACGCTTATATATAGTGGCCATTTTTTAGTAATCTGTTAGCAAGCACAATTTAGTAACCTGAATCTCTCTTAAATAAAGCTACGTCGACCTGGTGCCGAGGGGCAGAATCGAACTGCCGACACCTGGATTTTCAGTCCAGTGCTCTACCGCCTGAGCTACCTCGGCATAGAGAAGTTAAAGACGACCTTTAGTCCTTCTTTGGTGCTTCTATACGGCTCGAATCCTTACCTTTTAAGCACTAGAAGAGACAGCAATGCTGTCTTTGCATTCGCTGTCATTTTCTATTCTCCTTTCACGAGAATAAACTCTTCCCTCTTTTCAAACCTTCCCGGGAACAGACTTAGACACTTTATTTGTAGGTACTTAAATGGTTTTACTTGTTTGAGGATTTATTTCTTAATCTTAACAATCAACCCATGCCATCTCAAAAGAAAAGACGCCTTGAGTCCTCTAAGATGATTTCCTGAAGTAGATACCATATTTGGCGGGGCCGACGAGACTTGAACTCGCGACCTCCTGATCGACAGTCAGGCATTCTAACCAACTGAACTACGGCCCCGCAAACTTCTGGTGGGCGGAACAGGGCTTGAACCCGTGACCTCTGCCGCGTGAAGGCAGCGCTCTGCCAACTGAGCTATCCGCCCGGTGGGCCCAGGAGGACTCGAACCTCCGACCTACGGATTATGAGTCCAAAGCCAAGGAAGCCCAACAGTCAGGTTAACTAAGGAATCCCTAGACCCAAGTAACATTATAGCACCTTTTTAGTTTGCGTCAATCCCCACCAATTTGCCTGAATTTGCCCCTAATATAGACACCTATATGGACACCAAGAATCTCGCGTCGTAGTTAAGAGAGGGGGGGAGCAGTCCTACTCAGGCGACGACAGAACTTATTAAACCTCACTCACACTATATAATATATTTTCAAAACTTGGGAGGTACGACCACTTGGACGGTCTACCGAGAAATAAATCTCAGCCCTTGTTAATCTGGTTTTGGAGATATCTCATTTAGGATTGAGTTTAACAAAAGAGATTGGTTAGTCAATCCCATTATGCAAGTCCGGTGAGGCTTATTTTGACAAGATACGCCTTTCGGCTAAGATGAGAGCAGCATTCCAATCATAATAAATCAAAACGGAGGTAGAAAATGAACAAGGCACAGCTCGTAGAAGAAGTAAGTGGAGAAGTAGGCTTGAGTAAGAGAGAGACTCAGAAGGTGATTGATGCTATTATTGGAACAATTGGGGACACTATTGCCAGAGGAGAAAAGCTCACCTTAGTTGGTTTCGGAACTTTTCGAGTTGTCACAAGGAAAGCAAGAAGAGGAGTAAATCCTCAAACCGGTGCGAGCATTCATATAGGGGCGAAAAAGGTACCTAAGTTTGTCCCTGGTAAGAATTTGAAGAATAAAGTGAAGTGAGGAGGTGATCTTTTAAAGATCAAGAGAGGTGCGGATTATTAAGGAGCATAAGCTTTTCAATGACAAAATGTTAGCAAAGGAAAAGATTAAAGAGGAAAAAGGCGCAGACAATGAAGAGGTATGGAATGAAAGGATTGATGGCGATTCTAGCAGTAGCTTTAGTCCTCGGGCTGGCTGCTTCTGCATTGGCTGCAGGAAAGTTATCCTTTGGAGTAAAAGGCGGAATGGGATTGATGGCGCCCCTGATAAAGGGCGGGGATTTGCTTTCGGAAAATTGGAACGATATGGTAGATGATCTTAATCAGAGCCTAGAGGATGGTAAGGACTGGGTGGAGAGTATGGGAGGTACGGCTAGTATCAACCTGGCTGAAAAAATCACCAGAGGCTGGAACATTGAGGGATACGCACAATACACAATAACTAAGACATTCGGATTACGGGGAAGCGTAGGGTATCTGATGGGTATGAACTCAGATTTTGGGCTTGATGACATCGACTTTTGGAGCGATTGGTGGTGGGACTGGATGACAGAAAAGGCGACAGGTACCATAAGTGCCTCTTGTTTATTTTTATGCTTTGAACCAGTGCTGACTTTGCCCATGGAAAATTTTCTGCTAACTTTTGGTGCTGGTCCCGGCTATTACATGGGAAAAAGTTCTTTTACTACAACAGAAGAATTCAGTGGCGTCTTGTCGGGTACACTATGGGATTTAACTACTGACGCCTCACTTAGGGGGTCAAAAATGGGATATCGCGGCTTCATAGGGACTGAATATTCCACTGACAGTTTGACCATAGGAGCAGAGTTGGGCTATAGGTCCACCAGAGAAATAGAAACCACCGGCCAGGCAACGATTAAGGGTGAAGACTGGGGTGTGCCGGTCGATGAGACGGAACAAATGACGGGAAAGCTTGATTTTAGTGGACTTTACATTCTGTTCAAGATAGGATTTGCTGTCTAGAAAAGTAATTCAAGTTTCTGATCTGATTTTCTCGGGAGAAGGAACCCGCTAATGTGACCTGCCTCTATTAATTGTACCACCTGTTAAGTCAGAGTCAACGGAACGATTGCCCCAATGCCAGCTCAAGATCAAATCAAACCTAAGTAATTGCTAATCTTATTCTTGTACCACTATCATCATATCAAAAGTATCCAAATTTGACAAACTCTTTATTTATGCTAATATCTACAAACTTAGAAAGGTTTTCTTAGATTAGCAGTATGCTACAATGGAGTAGCTTATGGGTAATCAATGTGAGACCTTCATTCCTTCCAGGTTAAAGTATATCACCTTACTTTCCCATCAAACTAATAATTCCCAATTCAAGTCAATAATAGGATTTAATGCTTTTCTTTGTAATAGTGGAATAAATTGTCTTTGAGTTAATATAACGTATCTTTTCGTGGTGAAGAAATAGGAACAGTGTTAAGCGCAAAATTAGCCAAAATAAGAGACTTTAATTTTTCAATGAGGAAAAGTTTTGGTCTCTTTATTGAGCTTTTATTAGTATCTGAGGGGTAATTTTTGGCAAGGCATAGACTTCACAGTAAGAGTTTAAAGACTTCATTTTATTAAGACGTATAAAACATCGTTTTTTAAAAAGAGGGTAATAAAACACCTAAGGGAGCTTGCCTGTCTCAAGCATATCTTCACCAAAGCCATCGAGTGGGGAAAAGCAGAGAAGAATCCTGCCGTCAAGGTGAAATTGCTTCAGGAAAGAAACATTCGGGTGCGCTACTTAGAAGAAGAGGAAATAGATAAGCTGTGCAGAGCCTGCCCAGACTACCTGAAGCCCATTGTCATAACTGCACTCAATGCGGGCATGAGAAGGGAAGAGATACTGTCTTTGGAGTGGAAGGAACTGGACTTACGACACAGGATTATCTATGTCCTAGACAGTAAGAACGGTGAGGCCCGAGAGGTCCCAATGAACAACATTGTCTATCATACTCTCCTTCGGGTAAAGAAGTATACCCAGGTCTTTTGTAAGTCTGACGGGACTAGATTTCACGATATAAAAAGGTCGTTTGCGAGGGCAAAAGAGACGGCAGCGATAAATAACTTCAGGTTCCACGACTTGAGGCATACATTTGCCTCGCACCTTGTCATGGCAGGCATCGATTTGAAGACAGTTCAGAAATTACTAGGACACAAAAGCATCGCAATGACCCTACGCTACGCCCACCTGTCAGCTGACCACAAAAAAGCAGCAATGGATGCTCTGGGAAGAAAATTTGGAAATAAAATGGACACTATTTGGACACTAAACAAAAGAACAGGCCTTCCAACAAATGACTCAGTGGAGGAAGGCCTTAATGGCACCAAGTTTTCGTGGTGGGCCCAGGAGGACTCGAACCTCCGACCTACGGATTATGAGTCCGCTGCTCTACCGACTGAGCTATGGGCCCCTGCCCTGAAAAATTAAGTCTGGCAGGGTAGATTACTCAATAAAACTCTCTTTTTAGCACTCGTCTGGCTTGCTTTGCCTATTTTTTCTTTTCCTCTAATACGGCAGCTATCCCAAGGGCAATAGCAAATAAGAAACAAGCCTCGGCAAAGTGTATGTAAGAAACCGGCACAATATTGAACATAATGGCTCCCCCAGCGCCTTTAGCTAATAGCAATATAACCCCCATTACCAGACTTATCCCACCAACTACTCCCATAAAATAACCTAATGCTTTTAACACTGCTCGGTACATTCTATGCCTCCTTTTATTAAGAAATATTGAATACTCTCAAAGTATAGCAAATTTTCAAAGAATGTAAATAGCATGATTGGCTAATGCTGAAATTGACAGATATGCAGCGGTTCGTTATAATTTAGAGCAGCGGAACTTGCTGAAATTCCCAGCATCAAAAAGAAAAGAAATAACTCCTCTTTGAGATAAGGAGACAGTTAATGGTCTACGCCATTGAAACTACAGGTCTAACTAAAAGATTTATCCAAAGAAGAAGGTTAAGACAAATCGTTCTTCATCCTCTCCAGAGGAAAACTATCGCTGCCCAAAACATAAGGAAGCTTATACGGGAAAAATTAGTAAAAGAGCAAGGAAAGACTGTCTTCTTAACCACCCATAACCTTGAAGAGGCGGAAGATATCTGCGATCATCTGGATATTATTGAGGCAGGAAGGATTGTCTGCCAGGGGACACCCTCTCAAATCAGAAAAAGTGTAACTAAAGAAGATAGATATATCCTGAAAGTTCGATATTTAAAGACTGAAATCCTGAAGGAGATAAAGAATCAGAAAGGGATAGTTCGCCTTTCCCATGGCCCTGAGCCGACCAATTCTTCTATTTCTACTCTGGAAGTCCATCTCCTTAAACACGAGAGCACCCTACCTTTACTTATTGAAACTTTAGTCAGGGCGGGAGTCAGCATCCTTGATTGTAATCATTTTGAAGTTCCTCTGGAAGATGTCTTTGCCCATGTAATTAAGGAGAGAAGCCATGCCTAAAGATATCATCCTTTCCAAATTAGAAGTATCGCTGTGATTTGGCAGAAGATGGCAGCTTTTGTAAAAAGAGATTTCTCTGTTGCTGCTAGTTACCGTCTTTCCTTTTTTTTCAGTTCTTTGGCATCTTCTTTTCCGTAGTGACCTTTTACTTCATTGCCAAGTTGTTTGGCAGGGCAGCTACACCCTATCTTGAGTCCTATGGGGGAGACTACTTTTCTTTCGTCTTAATCGGAATTGCTTTTTCTGACTACTTAGGAGTAGGCCTGACTAGCTTTGCCGGCATCATCCGGGAAGGACAGATGCTGGGAACTCTTGAGGCTATGCTGATTACTCCCACCCGAGTTCATACTATTGACCTCTTTTCTTCACTCTGGCAGTTTCTTTTGACTTCCATCAGAGTTTTGGCTTATATTTTACTGGGAGTATTTTTTTTCGGGGTGAATATGAGCAGACCCACTATCCCAGCAGCCTTATTGATTCTCATTTTAACCATACTTGCCTTTAGTAGCCTGGGCATTATATCGGCCAGTTTCATTATGGTTTTTAAACGGGGCAACCCCCTAAACTGGATAATTGACAGTTCCTTCACTCTTTTAGAAGGAGTACTCTTTCCCATCACCATACTGCCAGACTGGCTCCAGAAGATATCCTATTTATTGCCCATTACCTATTCCCTCAGGGCTATACGCCATGCACTCCTACAAAGCTACTCTTTTCAGGCACTAAGCTTTGACATACTGATGCTGGTTTTATTCTCAGTAGTTTTACTCCCTTTAAGCATTTATGCTTTTAAGATGGGAGTAAGAAAAGCTAAAAAAGAGGAGAGCTTAACCCACTATTAGACTTTTTACTTGAGAGATTGTAGGGGGGTTATTATTCCGGTTTAACTGTGTATCTTCTTTCTTTCAGTTTTTTTATTTTTCCTTCCTCCAGCCACCTTTCCCATCTCGCCCGGGCTAACTGAATAAGTGCCCTTTCTTCATCCCTATCTCGTGGGTATTTTCGGAAAGCACGCTGAGACCCCTTAAGCTTTAATCTAATCCTGGTAAACTTTGGTCTATTTTTGATATATTCTTCAAATTTATATTTTCTCATTTTCTGGCTTTATTTTCTTTTTTATTTCCTCCAAAGCAGAGATAACTTGCTCTTTTTTGCACCTCTGCTCCAAGTATTTCCAGTCAATATCTCCCTGGTGAATGGCCACTATTTCCTGAGCCCAAAGTCCATCCTGTTCTGATTTCCAATGTATGAAAGCATTTAGACGGTCTACAATAACGTCTTCTAATCCGATTATTTGAACCGTCCTACCCTTTATGCTCACTCTGCTTACCCGCTTGGGGTCTCCTGCTAACTCAGAGCCAACTAGGTCTATCGAGATATCAATGTCTTCTCGATACCAGATTCTATTTATTTTCTCAAAGTCAAGATATTGAAGAAGGTTCTCTACAATGCCGAAATTAGTTACCACTATATCTATATCCTCAGTGGAATAACTGCCTAAAGTATAAAACTCCACAGCGTTTCCTCCCACTACTACCAGATCCACTCGATGGTTCTTTTGTAAAAATTCTGAAATAATAGCGGCAAAAAAAAGCCGTCTTTCCCATCTATTCCCTATTCTCTTGAGATTTAGAAGTTCTCTCTTAATACTTTTCTTATCTAGATTCATTAATTCCCCAAATTTTTTCTTTTCTTAAACTTTCTCGCTAGAGGATACAATTTGAGCTCAGGCATAGAATAGTGATCTTGATTATAGGCAAGGAGGATAAGATTGTGGACAAGACAGGTTATTACTACAAATTATTTTACACTACTATGTGCAGATGTCAACTTAACGCTCCATTAACGGAAAAGGAGGATTTTACTTCTTGGCCAAAACTCTGAGGAAATCTCTTGTCCCGGCTAGAAGAATTGTGGAAAGGTTAATAAGGTGAGATAGATATAGCTTTTTCGCTCTAGGACGGTCATAATAGACCATAAGCCACTCAAGAGGAGGAAAGACTGCCTTCCAGAGCAAAGAGAGTGTATTGATCATTTTATCCAACATCAGTACCTGAAGAAGATATCGAGAGGGTACGGAATGGGTTAGGCATTTAGTTAAAAACCCACTCTTGACGAGTAGAATATTCAATAGGTGTCTTTTGAGAAGGTTTGGGGCAAGAGCTTTGAGTACCCAGTCGGGAATAGGAGCTCCCAGAAGTTTTTTAGACGAAGATAGAAAGTAGTCGCTATCCTTCCACCTTGAAGTCAAAAGTCAGGGGGCAAAACACCAGGGGTCAGGTCTGGTGACGAAAGGATACATGTAGCCCATCTCTGGTATGGATATACGCTGAAGGAGATAGGGAGGCTTACTAAAATTGGGACAAACGATGTAGGGCGGGAAGCACCAGAAAGCTCAGTGGTTTTATGAACTTGAGGGAAGGATAAATCAAAAAAGAAAAAGGAGAGATTAAAGCCAGGAGAATATTGGTTCTTAGGGTTCGATAGGCCTCAGCAGAGGCTGATTTTGGAAATTTGCTTACTACCGGCTGAATCTCTGAATCAGAAGCCTTTCCTTTGACAGTCTGTTCAAAACGGGGAACAATACCCAGAACCGGCCAGGAAAGGTACTTTTCTATATCTCCAATGGTACGAATAGAAGTATCCATATATTCTAAAAAGAAGGCCAGACCACCTCCCAAAAAAATCCCAACCAGAAGTCCCAAGGCAGCATTCTGCTTTTTGTTAGGTCTTATAGGAAATGTCGGAGTTCTAGCGTAATCCATAATGCGCACGTTGTTCAGTTGACTGGCCTGCCATAATTGACTTTCTGGCTCTTTATCATCTGTAGTACCTGAATCTATGACTGGGGATTCTGAATCACCTCTAAGCTTACTCAACTCTTCCAGAGGAGACAGAATTTGCTTTTCCATCAATTCACTTGCCGTTTCTAATCCAATGGCGAACGTCCTCTGGTTTTCTTGCATCAAAACCTGAGCGCTGGCATTAGCTGCCACTTTACACAACTCAGGATCACCAGCTTCTATGGCAATATTAAAAATACTAGTATCTCTGATTACACTAACACTCACACTGAACGGCATTTGTTCTGATTTAGGGTAAAGGGATTTTACCTCTTCTCTTATCTTATCCATCATGTCCGCACCGGTCAGCCAGACTTTATAATTTTCCAGATAGTTAATGTAGTAGGGTAAGTCCTGAGAATAAGGTAGGCCCTGTGAGGATAAAAGCTGTCCTGTGCCACTATAAGGATAAAGATAAGCGGGAGGGCTAATAAGAACTTTACTTGATGCGCTATAGACGGGCGGTTGCCGAGAGGTAAAAACTACCGTGCCTGCAAAAACAACAATTACCGCTAGAAGAACGATTCATTTATGTCGCCATAAAATCTGCCAATACCGATAAAGTTCAAAGCTCTCTTCTTTCTCAGGCATATCTTCGTCTTGTTTTTCTTAAATTAAGGAAAAGGAAACAAAACTGAATTTTGCCTCTCTTCCCCTCCCAGAGCTTTTCTAATACTTGACTTTAGCTCTTCAGGAGAAAATGGTTTATTAAGATAATCAGCCGCTTTTTTCCTCATAGACTCCACCGCACTAGTTACTGAACCATATCCAGTATAAATAATGACCGGGAGCTGTGGCTTTATCTTTTTAATATTTTCTAAAACTTCAATTCCATCCATGCAGGGCATTCTAAGATCAACCAAGGCCAGATCAAATGTTTCCTCTTTTATTGCTCTTATAGCTTCAGAGCCATTTTCTACTCCCTTTACTATATAGCTTTCCCTACTCAGAACATCCGAGAAAACGTTTCTTACGTTAGCCTCATCATCCACCAGGAGGATTCTTTTTCGCCTCTTTTCCATTGACTAGCCTCTGTTTCTTTTTCTACTCAAGCTAGCAATTTCTGTGCCATTTTCCAGAGCGAACATATTAAGACCAGTCAGTCTCACCCTCTTTTGAACCCCAAAGGGAACACATAGCTATATGAAACGACATAAATAATTGCGCATCCCTTGTAGCGACTTCATTTATGAAGCCAGAAAATTAGCGGGTTTGATGAATCAAACCTCTACAGATAAGAAAATATATAAGACGTTTCATATAGAAGCGAAAAGCTAAAAAGCAAAAGAGGAAAGGACAGAACCAGGGCAGATAAGTTGGTAGTCCATTAACAAAAAGAACGAATAATGGGTTAAGAACAGAATATGTTCAATTCTATTGCCCAGCGACGTATCTTGAACAGAGAAAATCTAACCAGCATCCATCCTACATTAGGAAATCCGTATTGTGTAATACAGAGAATATAACCATTCCAATTATATCCTCAAGGTTTGATTTTTCAAAAAATACCTCAGGACAATTTCTTCCGTCGCTGTTGTTGGTTAATTTGTTAATTGGTTAAATGGTTAATTCCCCTCACCCTATCCCTCTCCCCAAGGGGAGAGAGGCACTACTCACCACTCACCATTTTATCATTGTTTTTCTCGATGAACTATGAACATCCGTTATAGTTTTGCGTTTTTTGTTTTTCACTATACGCTATCCGCTAAACGCTCTCTTTTAAGGAATGTCCTTCGGTGAGCATATAAATTCTATAGTTCAAGAAAGTTCTCTTGCCTCTGATAGACAATCGGGCTTGACAAAAGCCTCTTTTCTATATATATAGGGGAAGATTCAATTCAACCTTATTATTGCCTCTAACTTTCACTGGAGGAAGTGAGATTTATTTCAAATGGAAATGGGCTCTCTAAAACAGACTTTCAGAGAAAAAACCGCACAGACCTTAAGACAAAAACAAATTGGAAGAATGAAATTGGGTCAACTCTTTTCTCTGCCTGAGTCCGAATTTCGAAAATTAATTAAAAAATTAGAAAATACTTCTCTCTTTAAGGAATTAATAGATAGATGGAAAGTTATAAGTTATCGAAAATTTAAAGGGGTTAGGATTCCTTCTTCTATTGAGTTTAAAGAAGAGGGCATGTTCTCCTCAGATGATTTTGACCTGGAAGAGTTGTTGCACCAGAACCCCAAGACTGTCCCTCTTCTACAGAAGATTGGCCAACTAATAGGAAAAGACCATTTCAACAAGCTTTTATATGGTAATTCAAGCATCAGTGAAATCGAGCACCAGTGTCAACTAACTCCTGAAGAAAACAGAATCTTCAAAAATTTCCTCAATAGATTTGAGTTAGAGAAGTTAACCAGCGGCGCTTTGGCCTCTGCCTATAACGAAAGTAGCCCTTCTCCAACAGCCAGAAATTTTAAAGTAGCTTCCATTAAGATAGAAGGGGATAAGCTGATAATCTATCCCCATACAAAAGAAGATTACCTGATCAAAGGCAAGTACTCTATTGACTACAGGCGGTACGAAGAACTCTACCAAAAGAAAAAGCTTGCTGCTAAAGAACTTAACCGGGTCTCCAAGATTTTTAAAACAATAAGTATGATTAATCGAAGAACCACTACTATCTATCAGATTATTTATTACATAAAGGAGGTTCAATCTGATTATCTTTACTCAGGAGACATTGGCAAACTTCGAGCTCTGACTCGACGAGAACTAGCTAGAAGAATAGGAGTTCATCCCAGCTCAATTACCAGAGTTATGGCCAATAAAAGCATTGGCACTCCTCAGAAAAAAGAACTACCTCTTAAATTCTTCTTTCCTTTCCAGAAGGAAATTAGCAAAAGCTATCTGCAAGACATAATTGACCAGGAAAAGGTTTTACTGGAAATCCATACTCTCAATTATCCTTATAGTGATGAGCTAATCAGGGATAGACTCTATCAGAATTATCACATTGCCGTTTCCCGGCGGGCGGTAGCCAAGTACAGAAAAGAACTGAACATAGCTCCCTCAAATAAAAGAACGATAAAGCTAAAAAAGGCTAGCTAGATAAAGGGAAATCTTATCTTTGGAACTATATGAAACGTCTTATATATTTTCGCTTATCTGTAGAGGTTTGATTCATCAAACCCGCCAATTTTCTGGCTTCATAAATGAAGTCGCTACAAGGGATGCGCAATTATTTATGTCGTTTCATATAATTGCGGAATGAGAAGAAAGATTAGGATCAGGCAGGCTAGGGTAGATGATATTGAAGCCATACTTTCAGTGGAAAAAAAAGCCTGGCCAGAAAATTTAAGGGCCTCGCGAGAAATGTATGAGTCTCGTCTGGGAACATTTCCGCAAGGAACTCTGGTTGCCGAAGGGAAGGGCGAAATAGAGGGAATAGTGGTTGTTCAAATTGTAAATTTTAACTCAACACCTGATATTCGCTCCTGGAACGAAACCGCTGATAATGGCTATATTAGAAACAGTCATGACCCGCAAGGCAATACCCTTTATGGAGTTAACTTAAGTGTTTCTCCTCAAACGCAAAGCAGGGTAGCGGTGGCCCTTTTAGAAGCTGTAGGAAAGTTAGCCATCAGGTATAATCTCAAACAAATCGTGCTTGGTGGGAGAATTCCCAGTTTTGCTCGATATCTAAAGCATTACTGCCAAAAAAATGGTGTTTCAGTAATATCTGATAAGAAGAGAGACAAAATCGCTGAAGATTACATCCAGGCTACAAACAGAAGAGGGAATTCTCTTGACCCGCAGATAACTTTTTACCAGAAGGTCGGGATGAAAATAATTAAATTACTTCCCAATTACTTTGAAGATCCTGCAAGTCTAAATTATGGAATTCTTCTTCTTTGGACTAATCCCTTTTACGGGAAACCATTTCGCAAATTCTGGAGTTGGCGGTTCAAGTTGAAAGTAAAATAGGGACTGGCTGAAAGATCGGTGATTTGACTTCTGTCACCAGAGAATCGAGAGAATGGTAGCCGACTTCTCTCTCCCATTCAGTTTTACAAGCGCAGTAGCCGTTGTGAAGAAGACTAACATCGAGGCTTTCATTATAATCTCTGAATGACCTCATCAATCTGGGAGAACACATTTCACAATTATGGGGTATAGCTATAGGGGGAGGCTCATCCTCGAATCCGCCAATATAAACGGGACCAAGATGAGAGGTTCTTCTGACGACTTCTATAATACTCCAGAGCCAGGGCGGTTGAAACTCACCCTCCCGGTAAAGCTTCTCCATCTTTGTTCCTTGTTGGATAAAAGCTGACTCCAGCAGAACTTCATTGGACCCCTGGGATAATGCGTATCTAATGGTTCTGACGGCTTCCTCAATTGATTCTTGTTCGCTGAGATAGATTGGCTTGAGGAAAACATAGGTGGAAAGTTCAGCAGCGTTTTTCTTGAGGATTTCCATAGCTCTTTCATAGTCATCGGTTGAAAAACCCTTGTTGATGCATACTTCTCTCACATAGTCGCTAACAGCTTCCAGACCGATAGCCACCCTTAGTTTTTTCCTCTTTAGAAGGGAGGTAAGCAGCTCTATCCTATCATCAGTGACGAATTCCGGTCTTGATTCTACTATGAGCTGCTCGATAGAGGAGCTTCTCTCTACTTCTCTACAGATTTCTTCTTGCACCTGAAGCGGAATTTCTTCCTCATTGAGAAAGCTGCCGCCATTATAGATGCTCAAGCTATAAGGGGAGCTTCCCCTGGTCAGTGATTTTCCCAACTGGAAGATGGTCATAAGTTTGGTAACTGATGCTGGTCTTCCCCGGTTGACCTGATCTATCTTGACCTTGAAGCCACACATATGGCAGCCGGCAGAATTCTTAGCCCAGGCACAGCCAGACCCTGGAAGGAGTAATGTCCAGCGGGTAACTCTTTTCTTTTTCTCACTATTGAAAACCTTGTCAATATAAGAAAATCGAAGCTTGAGGGCATTGTTAATGAGGAAAGCAAAAGGGAGGTATAATAAGTTCTTCATCTCTCCTCCGAGATGAGTGAAAATTGGAACTGTTCAGAATCTAACAATATTATGCACGAATTTGGCCAATCTGTCAAGAAATACCTCAGGACAATTTCTTTCGTCGCTGTTATTGGTTAATTTGTTAATTGGTTAAATGGTTAATTCCCCTCACCCCATCCCTCTCCCCACAGGGAGAGGGCACCACTCACCAATTAACCATTCACCACTCACATTACTATAAGGCTTCTTCAAAAAACGTCCTTCGGTACACATATAAATTCCTAGTTCATCAAGGAACATCTCAGGACAATTAAATGTTAGTACTTTTTCTCATAATACTACTTTCTAATTTTTCCCTGGGGCTGGCTGTCTATCTGAGGAATCCCCGGGGTAAGGTAAACAAAGTATTCTTTGCCTTTGTTTTGGGCGTAACAGCTTGGCTTTTGAGTAACTACCTGCAAAATGAGGTGGTTGGTCTGCCGCTAGCCACTCTCTTTCTGAAAATAGACTTTGCCGCAGCATCTCTGGCTGCCTGTTTCTTCCTTTTGTTCTGCCTTAACTTCCAGCGGGTTCATCTCCTTTCCTCCAGATTAAGGGAGCTTTTGGCTCTTTCCCCTGCCCTGGCTCTCGCTACCCTCTCTTTTTCTGATTTAATCGTTACCCGAATTAGAATCCTGGACAATAATATTAATTTTGACCTAGGAGGACTATATCCTCTATATGCCATCTATCTATTTATCTGTGTAGGCAGTGGATGTATAGATTTAATTATTAAATGGCGAAGCTCTCAGGGCACTGAAAGAATGCAAGCATTTTACTTGTTAGTTGGTTTTTTACTTACCGCTTGCATAGTTTTGCCAGTAAACTTATTCTCTCAATCAGTGCTTACCATCAAACTCTTCCGAATAGCCAATTATAGTTTCTTTTTCCCGGTCACTTTTGCCACCTATTCCATCCTCAAGTACCGACTGATGGACGTACGAGTGGTAATGAGAGAAACCACTATTTATCTAATCTGTTCATTGATGGTTCTTTTGTTTGGTCTTTTACTTTGGTTCCCTTTAACCAGATACTCTCTCCTTCCTCCTCTTGTTAGCCTTTCTCTTATCTTAATTGCTAGTGCGGCTGTTTTTCGCTGGATTCAAATTCCTATGCGAAAAGTTGCCAACCAGTACTTTTTCTCAAGCCTTAGACAAACTGAGGAAATGGTAAGAGTCCTCTCAAAGAAACTAACCACTCTCATAGACCAAAGTGAACTTGTCTCGGTCTTTCTTAAAACCGTAATTGACTCTTTCCAATTAGATAAAGCAGGAATTATTCTCCGAAAAGGAACCTCCGATTACTATGAGAGTGAGAAACTCATTGGATTTAAGGCAAAAAACCTATCTTTAAAAAGTGACAATTTTCTAATTCGTCACTTAAAGAAAATCAAATCTGCCGAAATCAAGGAAGAACTGACTCTGAAAATCAAAGACAACTCCTCTAAAGAAGAGACCGCTCAATTAATACAACTGAAGGAGGAGATGAGAAAGATAGAAGCTGAGGTATGTCTTGCTTTATTGAGCAAAGGAGATTTGGAAGGTATTCTCATTCTGGGTAAAAAAACCTCCGGCAGACCCTATTCTAAACAGGACTTAGAACTCCTCCAAACCCTAGCCAACCAGGCCGCTATAGCCTTAGATAATGCTAGATTATACCAGGAGGTCAAGAAATCCTTACTGGAAAGAGTCAATCTACATGAGATACTACTAGCCATTAGCTCTCTGGTTCATACGGATAAGATTCTTGACCTCATTGTCAAAAGTGCTATCAAATTTACTGATAGCCAAAAATCGATTATTCTGATTATGGATGAGAAGAAAAAAACATTTTATCAGACGGCTGCGGAAACCTCTAATTCCAATCTTCTCTCGCCAGCAGAAAATATTCAACTCTACGATATCGCCCGTAAAACAGCTAAAGAGAAAAAACCTCTTTTCACCAAGCTTCTAGTGAGCTGCCCTGGAGAAGAGCTGTCTGATGGTAAGAAAGAGGAAGTTCAAACGGTACTGAGCCTTCCTCTTATAGGACAGAAGGATATACTGGGGATTTTGATATGCTGTTCACCCCTTCACTTCTATGACCAGGAACAAGTGCAAATTCTCTCTATTTTAGCTGACCAGGCAGTTATTGCTATTGAGAAGGCCCGCCTAATAGATGATTTGAAGAGAGCTCAAGTGGACCTTGAAAATTGGGGCAAAGAACTGGGTCGAAAAGTCAAAGAAAAGAGTGAGGAATTGAAAAAGAGTCAGGCTCAATTGCTTCGATCGGAAAAACTAGCTGGCATAGGACAGTTGGCTGCCGGTATCGCCCATGAAATAAGAAATCCGCTGGGAATTATAGCTACTTCCCTTTATTATTTGAAAGAAATTCTACCCAAGAAAAAGGAGGATATGAAGAGGCACTTTCAAATAATGGAGACGGAGATAAGCCGATGCGAGAGCATAATCAGTAGTCTTTTGGAATTCTCTCGCAAATCAACACAGGAATTCGAGTCAATTGATGTTAACCAACTATTAAATATTACCCTACCCCTGGTGGAAAAAGACCTTTTTGTCAAGGATATTAAACTAATTAAGAAGTTTCGCCACAGTCCTACTATTAAAGCAAATATGGATGAGATGAAACAGGTTTTTTTAAACCTGATACTAAATGCTACTCAGGCTATGCCGCGTGGGGGGAAACTGGAGATAACAACTTCTATTACAAAAAATGAGCGGGTGAAAATAAAAGTTGCCGATTCCGGAACAGGTATTTCTGAAAAACATCTTTCCAAGATTTTCGACCCTTTCTTCACCACTAAAGCACCAGGAGAAGGAACCGGCCTTGGTTTAACTCTGGTTCACAATATAATCGAAAGATGGGGAGGAACCATTCAAGTAGAAAGCCAGGGGGTTAAAGGGACTACTTTCACCATTGAATTTCCTATTCTCAAAGAGGAGCCCTCCCAGGAGGGAATTAATGGACCGACCAGCTAAGATTCTTATAGTTGATGATGAAGTCAATTTGCTTCAGTCCTTGAGCGATGTTTTGAAAAGAAAGGGATATTCAGTAGCCACTGCCCAAAATGGATTAGAGGCACTGGGAAAGCTCAAAGAAAGATACTTCAATATAGCCATTGTTGATCTTAAAATGCCCAAAATGGGAGGAATGGAGCTGCTGGAAATGATTAAGGAAAGATATCCTCAAACTCTGGTGGTGATTTTGACCGGCTACGGCACCATTAAAAGTGCAGTGGATGCTATGAAGAAGGGAGCCCACAGTTATTTAATTAAACCCTTCCGCCCCGATGAGATTATATTAATCGCCAATAAAATTATGGAGGAAGAAAATCTGAGGGAGGAAAATAGATTCCTGCGTCAAGAATTGGAGAAAAAAGAAGAAATCATCACCCAGAACAAAAAAATGCGTAGGTTAAAGAAGCTGATAGAGCAGGTTGCCAGAACCGAAACTACTGTTTTAATCACCGGGGAAACTGGAACAGGAAAAGAACTGGTTGCCCAGGCTATCTACCAGAACAGCCCCCGCAAAAAAAATCTATTTGTCAAAGTGAATTGCGCTGCCCTGGCTGAAGGAGTACTGGAGAGTGAGCTTTTTGGCCATGAAAGGGGAGCCTTCACCGATGCTTACATCCAAAAAAGAGGCAGGTTTGAACTAGCTGATAGAGGAACCTTATTTTTAGACGAAATTGGAGATATCCCTCTCACTACTCAAGTAAAGCTTTTGAGGGTCTTGCAAGAAGGTGAATTTGAAAGAGTGGGAGCAGAAGAGACCATTAAAGTTGACGTGAGGATTATCGCCGCCACCAATCAAAACCTTCCCCAGGCTATAAGAGAAAAGAGATTCCGGGAAGATCTCTTTTATCGGCTTAATGTAGTCAACCTTGAGCTTCCCCCTTTGAGAGAGAGGAGCGAAGACATTCCACTTCTGGCACAATATCTCCTGAGAAAATATAGAAGACTAAACAAGCAAGTGGAAGGAATTAGTAAAGAGGCACTTGATTGCCTTATCTCTTATTACTGGCCGGGAAATATAAGGGAACTGGAAAATACCATGGAAAGGGCAGTTATCCTGGCTAAGAAGCCCTTAATTAAAGAAGAAGACCTCTCTTTGCCTTCTGGAGATATTGTTTCTTTGAATAAAGTGAGCTTCTCCCTCGGCTCAAAATCCTTGCGAAAAGTGGAAAGAAATCTTTTGGCTGCTGTCCTGGAAGAAACTAACTGGAATCTAAGTAAAGCCGCCCAGGTTCTTGAGATTTCCCGCACCACTTTGTTTAGCAAAATAAAGAAACATAACCTGGCCAAATAATATTTAGAAATGACTTTTTCTGGGGAGATTTCTGTAGAAAGTGTGAAACCACTATTTGAGTAGACGTAAATCCCAAATTAAGATATAATATCAAGGATGAAGATAAAATTAATAGGGCCAACCAGGTATCTTGAGAATGGTAAGCTACTAAAATCAAAGAAACTTATAGTTTCTTCTCTTACCTTTCCTCTTCTTGCTGCTTTAGCACCCCCTGATATTGATGTTTCTATTGTAAATGAGATATGTGAGGACATCAACTTTGAGAAAAAAGTTGATTTGGTCGGCATTACTTCCTATACCATCAACATACATAGAGCTTATCAAATTGCTGATGAGTTTAGAAGAAGGAACGTGCCTGTTGTAATGGGTGGCATCCATATATCTATGGAGCCAGAAGAAGCAAAGGAACATGCCGATACAATAATCATAGGTGAAGCTGAGGAAACCTGGCCACAGTTTATAAATGATTTTAGAAATGGCATAAGGAAGGAAGTCTATAAAGCAGAGAAAAGACCATCACTTGTTCATCTTCCTGTCCCTCGATTTTCACTAATAAACAAATCTCATTATGTAGATTATCGGGTGATCCCCATTCAAACTGGAAGAGGATGTCCTCATTCCTGTGATTTTTGTTCTGTTACAAAATTTTCAGGAAAACAATATAGACCACGACCTATTCCTGATGTTATCAATGAGATAAAGACCATTGGAGAGAAAATCTATTTCTTTATTGATGACAATATTTTTGCCAGCCCTTCTCGCGCAAGAGAGTTACTCAAAGCACTTATCCCCCTCAGGATTCTTTGGATCGGACAGGCCACCATAAGTGCTGCAGAGGATAAAGAGTTAATCGAGCTTGCCCGAAAGAGTGGCTGTATTGAACTGGGTGTAGGTCTGGAGAGCTTGTCTCGCAAAAACCTTAAGTCTGTGGGGAAAACAATAAATAAAGTCGAGCATTATGAAAAGAATCTCAAAACCTATAGAAAATTAGGGATCAGGGTGGCAGCCAGCATGATATTTGGTTTTGATGACGAGGAGCCTCAGGTTTTTAAAAAGACCTACCATTTCCTGCTCAAGAACCGTGTGCCTTATACTTATTGGTCGCCTCTTTGTCCTTATCCCGGAACACCCCTTTACAAAAGATTGAAAGAGCAGGGCCGATTAAAGGATGCTAAGTGGTGGCTTAATCCTGATGGGAAAACTTATGGTCTGCAATCTACAGGAACCAAGATGGAGGAAGAGGTCTTTTCTAAGAATTTATATCACTACTATAAGCGCTATTACTCCCTAGGAAGTATAATTAAACGAACTCTCTTTCCTCCTCAGCAAAGGTGGCCATCTACCATCTACCTCAACTTGGCCTACAGGAAAAGAGTTACCCCTGAGGCTAATCTTTTTGAACATTGATTCATGGAAATTATGGCAAATTCATAGAATGATATTAGCACTACCTTAATATGGCAAAATATAGAAAGAGCTCTTTTGACCCAGATTGACCTGTCGAATTTTGAACAAAAAATGGGAAATGCTCAGTGAAATATGTTTCTTTCTGTCGTTGCGAGGAGCTCTGAAAGCCTTCAGGACGACATGGCAATCTCTGGTGAAAAATGAGATTGCGCAATACGCATCACGTACAACGCATCACGACTACGGGACCTTGTTCGCAATGACGTCGTTCACTGAATATTTACGACTTTTCTGTCATCTTTTAAGGTTCCCTATGCTTTTTGGAAGGGTGACACAAAATTTGCTTGAGTTTTATGAAGAAGGAAAGTTTTCCTTATTGTAAATTGCTTCTTAGAAGCATCTTTTGAGGAAATCATATCTAGAGAACAAAAACCTACAAATATCTTGAGACAAAGATGATAATTTTACCCAGACACCGCTTAGGATTAGCTTCTTTGGCGGGGGGACCGACTTTAAAGACTATTACCGCCTCGACGAAGGGGGATCTGTGTTAAGTACCGCCATCGATAAGCGCATATACGTAATTATCAAAAAAAAATTTGACAATTACAGTGCTGCTTTCGGTAATCTAAATCTGATAAAATTTAATCCCGACGACACGGTAACTTTACAGCACCTATCAATAGACCAAGAAGTAAAACGAGAGCTAGAAGACAATTTGATGCTTATTTATACAGGAATTACCAGAAGGTCGAGCAATATTCTTTCTAAACAAAAAAGAACATCAAAGACAAAACAAGCGTCCTTAATGATATAAGAGATATGGTAGAAGAGGGAAAAGAATATCTTATTAAAGGTGAATTAGATGGCTTCGGAAAACTTCTCCACCAGGGGTGGGAACGAAAGAAAAAACTTGCCCAGGGAATAAGCAATCCCCGGATTGAAGAGATCTACCAAGCTGCCCGCAAGGCTGGCGCTCTGGGAGGAAAAATTTTCGGAGCAGGAGGAGGTGGATTCTTACTTCTCTATTATCCTGTCGAGCGACAAAATCGGATAAGAAAAACCCTAAAAAACCTAAGAGAACTACCCTTTTATTTTGAAGAGGAAGGAACTAAAGCAATCTTTAATGTGAGGGAAGGATGAAAGGAAAAGATAGAATGAGTTTTGTTGAGCATTATCTAAGAGAATTAAAAGAAACTCTGGATAAATTACCTTACTCTCAGATTGAGAGAATTAAGGATATTCTACTCGCGGCCTATCGGGAAAACAAGAAGGTTTTTATTATGGGAAACGGAGGAAGTGCAGCCACAGCCTCCCATTTTGCCTGTGACCTGGCAAAAGGAACCGCCGGGAAGGATGATTCCAGGAAAAGATTCAAGGTCATCGCCTTAACTGATAGTGTACCCATCATTACCGCCTGGGCAAATGATACAGCCTACCAAAATATCTTCCTTGAGCAACTAAAGAATCTACTGGATGCGGGAGATGTGGTAATTGCTATCAACGGCAGTGGTAATTCAAAAAATGTCATCAAGGCAGTAGAATATGCTAACGCCCAGAAAGCTTTAACCATCGGATTAACAGGCTTTGGAGGAGGAAAACTAAAGGGTATGGTGCAAGAATGTTTGATTGTGCCAAGTCACTCCCTGGAGCAAATTGAGGATGTGCACCTGATTCTGGAACATATTCTCTGTTCCTGGCTAAGAGCTATCTTTCTGTCCAGAGTGGTCTTTCTTGATAGAGATGGAGTAATCTGTAAAGACAGAGATGATTATGTCAAATCCTGGGATGAATTTGTTTGGCTCCCGAAAGCAAAAGAAGCGCTGAAACGCTTAAATGATAATTATTATATGACGATTGTAGTAACCAACCAGGCTGGGGTGGGTAGAGGCATTACCTCCCAACAGGCAGTAGAGGATATCCATAAGAGGATGGTAAGGGAGGCATCCCAAACAGGAGGAAAGATCGAGGCAGTTTACTATTGCCCGCATAAGCCCGAGGATAAATGTGACTGTAGAAAACCAAAAGCTGGCCTTTTGCTAAAAGCAGCCAGAGATTTTGCTTTCAACCCTAAAAAGTCTTATCTGGTAGGCGATAAAATTTCCGATATAGAAGCAGGACATCATCTGGGATGTACTACCATAATCATCAAAAATGGTGAGAATAGAGGCAACTCTATGGGTAAGAATCGAGCAGACTACACTGCCTCAGACCTCTCTGAGGCAGTTGATTTAATATTACAACTTAACTCTGCTCAATCTTAATCCAGGTACTCTTTTAACATTCTTTCTTTGGCTATTTCTCGTAGCTCCTCCAATACCTTTGCTTCGATTTGTCTTATCCTCTCTCTGGTTACTCCGTATTTCTCCCCTATCTCTTGCAAGGTACAATCCCATCCATTCTCTGTGCCAAAACGAAGCTTAAGAATTTCCCTTTCCCTATTATCTTTAACCTCTTCTATTAGCTTATCTATCTCTTTCTTAAGATAACGAAGATTGACTTCTTCAACCGGACTATTAGCCTTTTCATTTTCTATAATTTCTATCAGATGCGAATCTTCGTCTTCTCCGATAGGCATATCCATAGAGGTGGATTTGGTGATAACGCGTTGAACTTTCTCTATTTTATCCAGGGGAAGACGAGACTTTTCGGCAATATCCCTTGCTGTAGGAGTATGACTCAATTCCTGCTCCAGTTTTTGAGAAACTTTATTTACCTTTTTTATGAGCTCAGTTATGTGAATGGGAACCCGGATAGTGCGAGACTGATCAGAGATAGCTCGTGACAAAGATTGTCTTATCCACCAGCTAGCATAAGTACTGAAGCGGTTTCCCCGCTTATAGTCAAATTTATCTACTGCTCGGGAAAGGCCGATGTTTCCCTCCTGGATAAGATCCAGAAAAGGAACTCCCCTCCCTGTGTACTTTTTGGCAAAACTAACCACTAACCTCAGATTAGCTTTAATCATTGCATCCCGGTATCTTTCATAACAGAGCCTAGTCTCTCTAATCTCCCTTTGCATCTCCAAGAATTTTTCTCTTTTTTTAGACGGGTCTAAACACTCTATCTCTTTTTCTGGTATTTCCATTATGAAATTAGTTATTTTCTTTATCTTTTTGAATTTTTTCCTTCCCACCTTCAAATCCTCTTCTTTTAACCCCCCCTTCTGCATAAAAGAGAATAAAGAAGGTTCCTTCTCCATCAACTTGACCAGTTCGGAAGCCTTGCCTCTTAAGATCTTCTTGCTTTCCTTAATCTTTCTTCCATACTCTTTTTCCTCTTCAGCGGAAAGTAAAGAAGTTCTCCCTATCTCTTGCAGATATCTTCCTATCCCATCATCTATACTTATTCCTAGGGAAGAGGATTTTACAATTTCCCCCTCTTCTCCCTCTACTTCTTCAATCTGCTCCTTCTGTAATATATCGACTATAACCTCAATCTCTTTTTGGCCAGGAATCTCACTGGTAAAGATTATCTCTTTATCCTCAGAGATAATCTTACTCTTTTTTCTATCCCTGGTTAAAACAACCTTATCTTCTTTCTTCATAGGTATTCACCCCATTATGATTTGCTTTTCCTAAATTGATTTAATTCTATTGTTTCATAAAGCCACTTGTCAATTTTTTCCCCTTCTTCTTCACTTTCCTTTATCTTTTTCCTTACTTCACTGAATCTTCTCTGTTTTTTGTTTTTCTGTAAGTAGTTGATGAAATCAATTGCCACCTGCTCTTTGTCTTCTTTTTGGGAAAGCTCCTCAGACAAAGAGAAAGATGAAATAAGAGAAGAAAACTTTTCTTCCCCTAGTCTACTTATCAATCTGGAGGAAGATATTTCCCCTTCTTTTGATGAGGCAATTATCTCCTCGGCAATTTTTCTATAAGAAGAATTGATAAAATTATTTATACACTCACTCTCCTTTACTATTTTTATTACTGCTTTTTCCTTTAACATGAGCTGGAGAAGCGCCTTTTCCGTTGACATCTGCTTATCTTCTATTTCCAGGAACTCACGCTGGGAAAAAAATCCTCTCTCCTTGCCTCTCAGTTTACTAAGCTCCGCCCGCAGTGATTCCTCATCCAAATCCAATCTTTGAGAAAGCCTTCTGATCATTTCTTGACGTTTTTCTAGTTTGGTCTTTTCTAAAATGGAAAAAAGAATAGCGACTATATCTCCTTTATCCTTTCTATCTAGAGAAGAACGATTATTAATAGCCATATCAAGTCTATAGTCAAAGTAAGGAATAGCCCCTTTTTTTCTCTCCAGGAAGGAGTCTATTCCTTCCTTTCTAACCAGTTCTTCTGGATCCATTCCCTGAGGCATATTGACAATCTCTACCTGTAAGTCAGCATTCATAAGCAAATCAAAACTCCTCAAAGTAGCAGCAATTCCTGCTTTATCCTGGTCATAAGCAATCAAAACTCGATCACTATAACGTTTAATAAGCCGTACTTGTGAGGGGGTGAGAGAAGTACCCATAGAAGCAACTACATTCTTGATTCCCGCTTGGTGAAGGGCTATAACATCAACATATCCCTCTACCAAAATCATCTCTTCTTTTTTCCTTATAGCCTCTTTGCTAAAATTCAAACCATAAAGAATTTTGCCTTTGTCAAAAATAAGAGATTGAGAAGAATTGACATACTTAGGGAGGCTATTGTCCAAAACTCGTCCTGCAAAACCACATATCCTCCCTTCTGCGTTGAAGATAGGAAATATTAGACGAGAGCGAAACCAGGCATACCATCCTTCTTTTCCCTGAGAAGCAACTACCAGGTTTGACTGCTTTAAGTTTTTCAGGGAGATTCCTTTTTGGCGAACCAATCTAAGAAAATCACCCGAGGAAGGAGCATAACCCAAACCAAACTCTCTTATTATCTTTTGAGTAAACTCCCGTTTCCCCAAATAGTCCTGGATAGCTCTATCTTTCTCTAATATTTCCTGAAATAGCCTAACTACCAACTCGTTAGTATGATAAAACTCCTCCCTTCCTACTCCTTTTTTCTTTTCCGTATCCAGAGTAGGAATAGATATCCCTACTTTCTCAGCTACCATCCTCACCGCTTCCGGAAAAGTTATCTTTTCCCACTTCATAAAGAAAGTGAAGAGATTACCTCCTACTCCACAACCAAAACAATGAAAGAGCTGTTTCTCTGGAGAAACTACAAAAGAAGGGGTCTTTTCTTCATGAAAAGGACATAGAGCCTTGTAATTTCTCCCCGCCTTCTTTAAAGGTATGTACTGAGAAATAATGTCTATAATATCAAAATGATTACTAATTCTTTCTATTAACTCTTCTGAGATAAAAGATGACATTCATTTCCATCCTTCAGGGATGAAGTAATTTTTATAAATATTTATAGCAAATCGATCGGTCATCCCAGCAATGTAGTCTATCACTATTCTCTCTTGCCCTTCTTTATCTATGTTTTTTCTTAAGGAAATAGGAAGAAGATGGGTTTCCTTTAGATAAAAACTATAAAGTTCGCTTACTATTCGGTAGGCTTTTCTTGTCTCATCAAAGAGAAAGGAAGATAGATAAACCTTATCATACATAAAATCCCTTAGTTCATTAAATGCATTAAGAACAATATCCCCCATCTTTAACTGAGATACTTGCCAACTCTCTTTTACTATGTTCTGAACTAAGGTATTAATCCTCTCCCTATGAGTTCTTCCTAAAATTCTCAATGATTCTCTAGGTAAATCTTTTTCTTTGATTATCTTTGCACGTAAAGCATCATCAATATCATGATTAACATAAGCCAAGGCATCGGCTATTTTCACTACCTCACCCTCTAGGGTGCCAGGCTGGTTTCTGCTTTTAGGAGTCAATATTTTTTCTTTATCCTGAGAATGGTTTAAGATGCCATCTCTTACCTCCCAGGTTAGATTTAACCCTTCTCCTTCCCTTTCTAGTTTATCTACTACCCTCAGACTCTGTTCGTTATGCTGAAAACTCCCTTTATAGACATCATTTAGAGCCTCCTCCCCCGTGTGTCCAAAAGGAGTATGCCCCAGGTCGTGACCTAGCGAAATTGCTTCAGTTAGATCCTCATTCAAACGAAGAGCACGAGAAATTGTACGAGCAATCTGACTTACCTCTAAAGTATGGGTAAGTCGAGTGCGGTAATGGTCACCAAAGGGAGCAATGAAGACCTGGGTTTTGTGTTTTAGACGGCGGAAGGCTTTACAATGAATAATCCTATCTCTATCCCGCTGGAAAGCTGTCCTTAATGAACAAACATTTTTTTCCTCTCTCTTTCTCCCTCTACTCTGATTACTTTTACAGGCATAAGGAGAGAGAGATTGCTCCTCAAGCTCCTCTTGAGCAATCCTGTCAAAAAACTGACCTCTTTCTTTCCTCAAGGCCTACCTTTCTCTCCTTCTTCAGAAACTAACCATCTCTGCCAGAGTAAGTATTCAGTAAAGTACATTCTGTGTTGTTATCGCGAGGAGCGATAGGAGATTCCTCGCTTCGCTCGGAACAGGCTCTGCAATCCCAAAGACAGAGATTGCTTCACTTCGTTCGCAATGACAGGAAGGAACGCATTTTACTGAACATTTACCTTCTTTCTGACAGACTCTGCTTGAACTCATCTATTTTTTCCATGAACTTCTTTGCTTCACCCGGAACAATAGAAGCTATACTATCATAAACAAAAGGACCTATTTTCATCAAATATGGGCTTATAGTAGAATCTTTCTTCCATCTATCTGCGTTTTCAGCTAGAGGAGAAATAGTCAAAAAAATCAAAATAACACTACATACTACTCCCCCTTCTAGCAGTCCTAGAATGAGCCCTCCTCCCCGATCTATCCCCTTGACCGGAAAATACTTTGACATTCCATGGAAAATTAACCCTATTAACCCTCCTATTAGAGCTATTCCCACAAAAATAATAGCGAAGCTTATCCCCTTAGCTATCTGAGGAGAAAGACTGGTGATTTCACCCCTGATAATATTCCCCACTTCTTCGCTATAATTAACAGCCACAATCAGACCTACAAAAACTCCCAATAGCCCGAAAATCTCTCTGAATAACCCCTTCATTGCTCCCCGAATAAGGAAGAAAACAATTACAATTAACCAGACTACATCCAGCCAGTTCATTTAACTTCTTTTTTAACCCTTTCCACCAATTGTTGGATTCTCTGCTTAGCCTTTTTATTCTTATCCCTCTCCCTGTGAAGCTCATCAGCAATATTAAGACAGGTGAGGATGCTTATTTCTTCTTTACTCTTCTGGGGAGCAGAAGAAGCTATCTCTCTAACTCTTCTCTCAACATAACCAGCAATCCCCTTAAGATAATCCTCATTTTTATTCGCTCTTAAATTATACTCTTTATCAAAAATATAAACCCTCATTCCCTTCTCGTATTAATCTCCAAATATTACTAGTATACTATCAAAAAAATCCAAAAAGTCAAGCCCTGCTTAATTTTTTCTTGATTATATCTTGTAAAATTTTAAATTATACGTATAGTATTTGATAGCAGTCTCTGAATGAAACTAAAAACCCCTTTCCCCTTCTTTTAATTTGATTTTAAGTTTTGCTTTTACATTTTACACTATGGTTTTGCGCTTTACACTTTGCGCTATACGCTCTGGGAAGGCTCCTATAAATGGCATGTGCCTATATTGGAATAGGTTCGAACAAAGGAAAGAGAATAAAAAATGCCAAAGAGGCATTGGGTCGTATAAGAGAAGAAATGAGAGTAGAGAAAGTCTCCTCCTTCTATCTTACTGAGCCAATAAAAGTAAAGGGAGAATGGTTTGTAAACTGTGTTTTAGAAGTAACAACTAACCAAGAACCCAGAGAATTACTTAGAACTTTACTGAAAATAGAAGGAAAAATGGGCAGAATAAGAATAAAAGAAAAGAAAATTTCTCGCATAATTGACCTTGACCTTTTGCTCTATGAAGAGAAGATAATTAAAGAAAAAGAGCTTACTCTTCCTCACCCACTTTTACACAAACGGAGGTTTGTCCTGGCCCCTTTAACTGAAATAAATCCAGATGTCTATCATCCTTTATTGAAGAAACCGGTCAAGGAAATCCTGGCAGCTTTAACCGATAACTATGCAGTAGAAAAAATCCTGGGACATCAAGATGTGTGCAGTTAGGATAAAAAGAAAAAGATGGCGAAAAGGAGATATGATATCATTATAGCCAAGAGAAACCAATATTTGACATACAAAAACAAACAGGGTATACTATTGTCTAAAACTAACCCAAGTAATCTTCCAGAATAATTCTTTTCTACCACTACCCATCTACTCTAAAAGGAGGAAATTTTTTAATTGAAAAGTATGACTGGCTACGGAGAAGGAAGAGAAGAGAACGAAAGAGTAGAGGTTTATTTACAAATAAAAACACTCAATCATCGTTTTTTGGAAATAGAAATTTATCCTTCCCAATTATTCCCTTTTGCCTGGGAAAAGACAATCAAAGATTACATAAAAAGAAAAATCAAGAGAGGGAAAGTAATAATCGATATTGAAATAAAAAGAAAAAAACCTCCCTTACCCGAGGTTATAGTAAATCAAAATCTTATATCACATTATTATAAAGCGCTTTCTCAAATATCCAATAGATTAGAGTTAACGGATAAAATTACTCTATCTGACATCTTATCACTTCCTGAAACCATCTACCTAAAAAAAAGTGAAGCAATTAAAGAAAATATAAGACCTCTTATAAATAAGAACTTAAGAAAAGCTCTACAACAGCTATTACAGATGAGGGAGAAAGAAGGAGAAGAACATTATTGTAGTATAAGAGAGTATTCTAAAAGAATTCAAAAAGATGTATTAAAAATAGAAAAGGAAATCCCCTTAATCCAGAGAAAATATGAACATAGAATAAAGGAGACGCTGGGGAAATTGATAGATAAGTCAGATAGAAAAAAAGTGCTCAACGAACTCTCTTCCCTCATCTGGCGAGGCGATATTAGCGAGGAAATACTGCGCCTTCGCTCCCACCTAGACCAATTTCAGACTACATTGGAAAACCAAGGACCCATAGGGAATAAATTAAAGTTTATCCTACAGGAGTTACAAAGAGAAATTAACACTATAGGAGCAAAATCCGTTACTTTCACCATCTCTAATTTTGTTGTACAAATCAAGGAAGATATAGAAAGAATTAGAGAAATAAGCCAAAATATCGAATAAAGTGTTATTTAAAAGGTAATATCTTGATAGATAAAACAAAGAGTTTAATTATGGTTATCTCCGCTCCTTCTGGCGCAGGTAAAACTACTCTAACCAAGAGGCTCTTGCAAATTTCTTCTTTTGCTTATTCAGTATCTTTTACTACCCGCCCTCCTCGTAAAAATGAAATAGAGGGAGTAGATTATTATTTTATTTCCAATGAAGAATTTCAGGAAATGCTAGAGGAAGGAAAATTTATAGAATGGGCACGGGTACATGGGCAGTTATATGGAACCTCGATTGACCTTCTTGACAACGCTATAGAAACGAAAAAAGATGTGGTGTTGGAAGTAGATGTTAAAGGGGGAATAGAAATTAAAAAAAAATATCCTAAGGCAGTACTTATTTTTCTCCTGCCTCCTTCCTGGCAAGAACTAGAAAAACGTCTTAATAAAAGAGACACCGAAACAAAAGAAAGAATAAGAGAGCGCATAAAACAGGCAAAAAAAGAGATTGCTTACGCTCCTTCTTATGACTATTTGGTGGTAAATGATGATATTAATAAAGCCTTGAGCGACATATTAAGTATAGTTAAAGCAGAACGTTGCCGGCTAGATAGATTATCACTTAAAAATCTATCTAAAAACAAGCGGTGAGATTAGACAAAGAAAGGAGACTAAACTGATTAATCTTTCTATAGATGATTTATTAAAAAAAGCAAAAATGGATAATAAGTATGAGCTTATACGCCTAATTATTAAGAGAATTAGGCAATTAATTAATGAAAAAGAGAAAATGGGTCTAATTGGCTCTGATGAAAAATTTACCAGTATAGCTTTAAGAGAGATAAAAGAGGGTAAATTAAAGGCAGAGGTTTTTATAGAAGAAAAATAATAATGGCTATTATTACTATTTAATAATAAAGATTAGTAGTAATAGTAAGAGGTGTTAATATTGTTAAAAACTCTACTAGAGAAAATTATTTCTTTATTGAGTGAAGTATAAATATGGGAGTGAAAAAACAAGAACTCTATTTTTTATTTATAAATTTAACCGGAATATTAAGAAGATTTTATTATCTTAATTAACTCCCTTAAATCGTTTGTTAGGTTCTCATCTTTTTCTTTTTGTTCATTTATTTTTTTCCAGGCGTACATTACCGTAGTATGGTCTTTTCCTCCGAATTTACTTCCGATACTAGGAAAAGAAATATCTGTTAATTCTCGACAAAGGTACATTGCTATTTGTCTGGGAAAGGCTATAAACCTTACTCTTTTTTTTCCTTTAATAACTCCTTCTTTAATCTTATAATACCTACTTACTACTCTTTGGATTAATTCTATAGTGATCGGCTTAGATTTTTCCTCAGGCAGGAGATTTCTTAATATTTCTTTAATTGAATTTATATCTATCCTTTCTTTAAATAAAGAAGAATGGGCAACTAAACGGATTAAACAACCTTCTAATTTACGAATGTTGGTTTTTATTCTTTCCGCTATAAAAATAATTACCTCATCGGGAAGGTCTAAATTCTCTACAACTGCCTTCTTTTTTAATATAGCAATTCTCGTCTCCAGGTCCGGAGGTTGAATATCAGCAATTAAACCCCATTCAAAACGGGAGATAAGTCTTTTTTCTAAAGCAGATATCTCACTGGGAGGTCTGTCACTGGAAAGTACTATCTGTTTATGTGTTTCATGTAAGGCATTAAAAGTATGGAAAAATTCCTCTTGGGTTCGCTCTTTTCCAGCTAGAAAATGGATATCGTCTACCAATAAAACATCTGTATTACGATATTTATTTCTAAAACGTGCTGTCCTATCATCCCTAATAGAGTTTATTAACTCATTAGTGAATTGTTCAGAAGAAAGATAAGTGAAACTCATATTATTTTCGTTGTCCATAATGTGGTGGGCAATAGCCTGTAGAAGGTGTGTTTTTCCTAATCCTACTTTACCATATAGGAATAAGGGGTTATAGGCACGACCAGGAGATTGAGCCACTGCTAGAGCACCTGCATGAGCTAACCTATTATTATTCCCAATTACAAAGTTAGCAAAATTATACTTAGGGTTTAATTTAGAAGTAAAAACGCGTTTCTTATAAGCAATTTTTTTATTTAAATCAACCTTTTCTTTCTTGACAGGATGATAGATAAAACTTACTGTCATCTTACACCCCATCAACTGGCTTATTTCTTTTTCTATTGTGCTTAAGTACCTTCCTTTTAGCCATTTTTTAGAGAAGTCATTAGGGACTTTAATGACCAGTTTATCTTGGGTAAGTGAGTGTAATTGGGCGGGTTTAAACCATATCTTAAAATTCTGTGGCTTGACTTTCTTTTCTATCCTTAATAAAAATTTCTGCCAGATATCTTTTTCTTTTTCATTCATTAGAAAGTCTTTTGGGGTTGGTAAGAGTTAACCACAGAGTTATCCACAATTGTGGATAACTGGTAAATCCTTATTATTCAAGAAAAAGAGTTTTTTTAGAAAGCTTTCTTTATTTAGAAAAGATAGGCCAGAAAATAATCTTATGAGTTATACACAAAAACAGAATGGCTGAGTACCAGTTTTTATTCTATATGCTATATTTTTTCTGTCAAGGAATACCTCAGGACAATTTCTTCCGTCGCTGTCGTTGGTTAATTTGTTAATTGGTTAAATGGTTAACTCCCCTCACCCTATCCCTCTCCCCAATGGGAAGAGGGAACGAGTATTGAGCGCCATTTACTACTTATCACTTACTACTTACTGCTTATTACTCACCACTCACCAATTAACCACTCACCATTACATAAGGCTTCTTCAGAAAATGTCCTTCGGTAGAACATATAATTTCCTAGATCATCAAGGAGAAGTTTCTCATTTTGACAGAAAGAGAATTTTGGGTTAATATGATAACAAACTTAGAGAAAGAAGGGTTTTATGAGAAGACTCTGGGCTCCCTGGCGATTAGAATATATTTTAGATGAGAAAAAAAAAGGGTGTATCTTTTGTGAAAAATCGAAAGAGAGTAAAGATGTAGAGAATTACATTCTTTTAAGGGGGAAAAAGTGTCTGGTTATGCTCAATGCTTTCCCTTATAATAACGGGCATCTCATGATAATTCCTTATAGACATATTGGTTCTATAGAGGATTTGAAAGAAGATGAAACAAGAGAAATGATGAAACTCCTCTCTCTGATGACGGTTCTACTTAAAAAAGTGATGAGCCCAGATGGTTTTAATGTGGGGATGAATCTGGGAGATGTGGCGGGAGCGGGTATTATGGGACATCTGCACCTACACATCGTTCCTCGTTGGAAAGGTGATTGTAATTTTATGCCAGTCCTTTCAGGCACTAAGGTAATTCCGGAAGCTTTACGAGAGACCTACCAAAAACTAAAGGAAAGTATAGATGGAAATTTAGGGGAATGAGAAATAAAACGGAATTGGTGGAGAAAATTTGTAGCTGGTTTAGAGAGGTGGTTAATCAGGCAAAGGCAAGGGGTGTAGTAATTGGACTAAGTGGAGGAATCGACAGTTCAGTAGTAGCCTGTCTGGCTAAAAAAGCTCTAGGAGAGAAAATTTTGGGAGTGATTATGCCCTGTTATAGCAGTGCTATAGACGAAGATTATGCTCGTTTGATAGCTAAAAAATTGAAGATTAAAATAGAGCGTGTATCATTGAATTCCGCCTATGATAGTATTTTAGGAGTCTTACCTGGTGGCAAAAAGATGGCTTTAGCTAATTTGAAACCAAGACTACGTATGCTTATTCTTTACTATTTCGCTAATAATCTGAATTATTTGGTAGCGGGTACAGGGAACAAAAGTGAGATACTTATAGGTTATTTTACCAAATATGGGGATGGAGGATGTGATATTCTACCTCTGGGAGATTTATTGAAGACAGAAGTGCGAGAACTAGCAAAAGAGCTGAGAATTCCCAAAGAGATAATTGGAAGAGTGCCCAGCGCAGGTTTATGGGAGAACCAGACGGATGAGGGAGAGATTGGTATTACTTATGAGGAATTAGATGGGATAATTATGGCTATCGAGTCAAATCAAAAAAGTTCTGTTTCTCCAGGGGCATTGGCCAGAGTGGAAGAGCTGATGAGAGAATCTGTCCATAAAAGGTCTCCAGCTCTTGTATTTAGAAAGAGTTAAGTTATATTGCAAAAGCATAAATCTATAAGATTAAGGAAGAGAGCACAATGAAGCAAGAGAAATCTTCTTTAGGGCAAACTAAAGGTTCTCCTTTTTACAAAGAGCAAATAGAAGCGCTTTCTAAAATAAGCAAGGCTATCTCTTCTGATCTCTATCTTGAGGATATCCTGAAGCTAATTGTCACTGTAACTGCCCGGGTTATGGACTCCAAAATATGTTCCTTAATGCTTCTGGATGAAAAGAGTAAAAAGTTGTTCATCCGGGCTACTCAGAGCATTAGCGAAGATTATAATAAGAAACCTCCTCTGAGTATAGGAGAGGGTATTGCCGGTAAAGTGGCCAAGGAAAATAAGCCCATCGCTGTTTCCAATATCAATGGGGAAGAGGAATATAAGTATAAGGATATAGCCAAGAAGGAGGGATTATGTTCTCTTTTGTGTATCCCTTTAAGCGTGAAAGGGAGAGTAATAGGAGTGATTAATTGTTATACTTCATACCCCCATGAATTTTCCAAAATGGAGATTAATATGCTTACCAGCGTGGCCAATCAGGCGGCTGTCGCTATTGAAAATACTGAGTTAATGGTAAAGACAAAGGTAATCCGGGAGGAACTGGAGACTCGTAAGTTGGTGGAGCGAGCAAAGGATATCCTGATGAAAAGATCAAAGCTCAGTGGTGAAGAGGCATATCGCAGGATACAAAAGCAGAGTATGAATACTCGTAAATCTATGCGAGAGATGGCTGAGGCGGTAATCCTTACCGAGGAGCTTGAAAGATAAGAACCTACCAGATCAGGAAGTATTTCTTGACAAGAATTATAAGCGATGGTATAAATATAATCGAAGAATAGAAATTTGGCGACACAAAGAAGTGTTGCTGAGAAGACAAAGACGTTTTTAATAGCGGGATTACTAAAAGACAAAGGTGTCTATGAAAATAGGCGCCTTTTTTTATTTTGTACTATTATTAGATTAAAAGCAGAAAGAGAGGTAGAGATGGCAAATCAAAATCCGTTTAAGATTGTGCAGAGACAGATAGATGTGTGCGCAGAGATTCTCAAGTTAGATCCAGATGTGCATGCAATTCTCCGAGTTCCTATGCGTGAATTTCACGTATCATTGTTAGTTCGTATGGATGATGGAACAATTCGCCTATTCCAGGGGTTCAGAATTCAATACAATGATGCAAGAGGTCTGACAAAGGGAGGGATTCGATTTCATCCTGATGAAACGATTGATACTGTGCGGGCACTTGCTGCTTGGATGACATGGAAGTGTGCTCTTCTCGATCTACCTCTGGGAGGGGCAAAAGGCGGCGTTATTTGTAATCCCAAAAAAATGTCCCATGGTGAATTGGAACGCTTAAGTCGGGCATATATGCAGAGCATATGGCACTTTATTGGTCCTGATAAAGATGTTCCTGCTCCTGATGTCTATACAAATTCTCAAATAATGGCCTGGATGATGGATGAGTATTCAAAAATTACTGGAAAGAATCAATTTGGCGTTATTACTGGCAAGCCTCTTGGTCTTGGTGGCTCTGCTGGGCGGGATGATGCAACAGCCCGTGGTGGCTTATGCACTATTCGTGAAGCCGCCAATGAAAACAATATAGACCTTGAGAAAGCTACTGTTGCCGTGCAAGGGTACGGCAATGCTGGATATTATGCAGCCTATCTTGCTAAATCCCTTTTTGGCTGTAAAGTAGTAGCTGTTAATGATAGCCAGGGAGGAATATTTTCTAGAGAAGGATTTGATCCAGAGGCAGTTCGTGAACATAAAGTGAAAACAGGTTCGGTGACTAATTTTTCAGGTACTAAAGCTATTTCCAACGAGGACCTTGTAGAACTCGAAGTGGATATACTTATTCCTGCATCTTTAGAAAATACTATCACAGAAAAGAATGCTTCAAACGTCAGAGCTAAGATTGTTGCTGAATTATCTAATGGTCCAACTACTCCAGAGGCAGATGACATTCTATACAAAAATGGTGTTCATGTTATACCTGATTTCTTATGTAATGCTGGCGGAGTAACAGTTTCATATTTTGAAATGGTGCAGAACTACTATATGTATTACTGGGAAGAAGAAGAAGTTCACAAGCGTTTAGATAAGAAGATGACTATTGCTTATCAGTCAGTACTAGATATTTCCAAAAAATACAACATAAATATGCGCCAGGCTGCTTATATTATAGCTGTTAAACGTGTGGTTGAAGCAATGAAACTTCGTGGCTGGGTCTAGTATGCAGTATCGAAAGTGAGAAGGTTTCTTTGAAAAATTCGCCTACTTGATAGGCGGAAAAGTGTGCTATTAGTTAGTTATAAAGACACAATGGTGTGTCAAATAACAAAGGCGTTCAACTAAAATTGAACGCCTTTGTTTGTTTCAAAGCTGAATAGTATTACGCTGGTGTAATTCCAGGATAAAGACGTCCTTTCGTGCAGAGTGTGCTGCACAGTAGGACGTCTTTTTTATTGGAAGGGTTGCTATGAATCAACGTAAATCCATGTCTCAAAAACAGAAGCAACTATTTTAACTAGTGACAAAAAATAAATAAAGAAAGGAGCAAAAAAATGAGTTTCAGTAAACCAAATGCAAGTCCAGCTACTTTGACGAGGAATAGGGTGAGAAGTGCTCCTATTTCAGGGTTGTGTGTAACCTGTCTTGACGGTTGTCCCGGTTATTGTGAAGTAGGTCTTTCGGCTCTTAGGGGGAGGGAAGTTCTGTATCCTCAACCCTTTGGTAAAATAACAGCTGGAGCTGAAAAAGATTATCCTGTGGATTTTTCCCACTTCAACATCCAGGGAACTTGTGTGGGTGCTTATGGAATGGAGCCAGATTCAGATAAGACTATGTTTCCCGCAGTTGATATCACCACGCAAATAGGAGCTAAAGATAAGATTGAGGCCAGAGTCCCCTTTTTTACTGGTGCATTAGGTTCCACTGAGATAGCCCGTGTTTACTGGGAATCCATGGCTGTGGGAGCTGCTATTAGTGGAGCCATAGTTACTGTGGGAGAAAATGTTTGTGCTATGGACCCTCATAGTGAGATCAAAAATGGCCGTATAATATACTCACCAGAGATGGAAAGAAGAATAAGAATCTTCAGAGAATGGCAGGACGGGGATGGAACAATTGTGGCCCAGTATAATGTAGAAGATGGTAGGTTGGGTGTTCCCGAATATGTAATTGAGAAATTAGGAGTAGAGGCAATTGAGATTAAATGGGGACAGGGAGCAAAAAGTATAGGAGGAGAGGTTAAACTGGATAGCTTGGAAAGAGCTTTGGAATTAAAAGCAAAAGGATATGTGGTTTTTCCCGATCCTGAGGATTCTATTGTGCAGAAAGCATTCAAAGATGGTGATTTCAAAGAGTTTGAACGACACTCCCGACTGGGAATGGTAGAACAGGAAAAATTTTTCCTCGAGGTGGAAAGATTGAGAGACTTGGGGGCCCAATATGTTACTCTTAAAACCGGTTCCTATCGACCCGCAGATCTCGCTCGTGCTGTTCGCTGCGCTTCCGATGCCAAAATTGATCTTCTCACAGTTGATGGTTCTGGAGGGGGGACGGGGATGAGCCCGTGGCGTATGATGAATGAGTGGGGCATACCTACGGTGTATCTGGAGTGCCTTTTATATCAGTTCATTTCTCGATTGAAGGAAAAGGGAGCTTTTATTCCTGCCTGTGCTATAGCTGGTGGTATCTCTCTGGAGGACCATATATTTAAAGCAATTGCTCTAGGAGCTCCTTTTATCAAAGCAGTCTGCCTGGGTCGCTCCAGCATGACAGCGGCTATGGTGGGGAATACCATCGGAGAGGCTATAAAGAAAGGCAGCATCCCTCAGAAAATTAGAAAATATGGAGATTCAGTAGACCGGATCTTCATCGAGGCAGCACAATTGAGAAAAAAATATGGTAAAGACTTTAAGCGGATTCCAGTTGGTGCTATTGGTGTATGCACCTACTATGATAGACTCAAGGTAGGCCTACAACAGCTGATGGCTGGAGCGAGGAAGTTCACTCTAGACTATATTGATAGGGATGATCTTTTTGCCCTTACCAGGGAAGCGGCAGAAGTTTCAGGTATTCCCTTTGTTATGGATGCTGATAAAGAAGAAGTACAAAAAATTCTTGGCCAACATAAAGCCAGAAAATCTTTTTAACGATTAGTTGGAGAATAATCATTTATCTCCCATTCGACAGTGAATGGTAAATATTTGCCTTTCCATAAGAAGTCACCCCTGATGAATAAAGGCTTTCCACAATTTCACCCCTCCAAAATAGCCCAAATGGCCTGGTAAACACATTGCCAGGAT
>Ga0315547_1000359_pt1 | contig 47514 bp, 48 predicted proteins | sample SalMarSW160240MG_2_FD_202542 | JGI IMG/M metagenome (GOLD analysis project Ga0315547, IMG submission 202542) | Salt marsh sediment microbial communities from the Plum Island Ecosystem LTER, Massachusetts, United States - Salt Marsh Sediment SW1601-240 ...
TCAATCCTGATATCGGAGCTAGGCGGCTGTCCAATCTTCTCCGCGGCTGGAGCCTTGAGCTTAAGGACATACTGGGCGGCATGGGCATCAATGCTTTAGAAAGTCTCCGTGGCAATCGCCTTCATCTGAGAGGCGTGGATCTTACCGATACTGAATTAGAAATCCTCGGAGTAAGGATGGCAGGAAGTTAAGATGAAAGAAGCTGTAATAATAGATGCCAAGGGCATTTTCTACCGAGAACTCAATGCCAAATTGAGGAAGGCGGTATCAAACGGAACTCAGAAGATTGAGTTGCGAAATGTCTACGGACAGAGGTATATCGGCACGGACCTGGACAAGCCAGTTGAGATTGAGATATTCGGCACCCCGGGTAATGATTTAGGGGCTTTCATGGATAGTCCCAGGATTATTATTCACGGCAATGCCCAGGATGGCTGCGGGAACACTATGAACAGCGGCGAAATAATTATTCATGGTCATGCCGGGGATATCCTTGGACTATCCGCCAGAGGGGGCAAGATTTTCGTTAGAGAGGATGTTGGTTATCGGGCAGGTATCCACATGAAAGAATACCAAGACAAAAAACCAATGGTGGTCATCGGTGGCACAGCGCAGGATTTTTTGGGCGAATATATGGCAGGAGGAGTTCTAATCCTCCTGGGACTAAAGTTCAAAGAAGGAGAGCGGCATAAGGCGAATTTCATCGGCACGGGTATGCACGGCGGCATTATTTACATGAGAGGGGATGTTCAAGAATTTCAGCTAGGCAAGGAAGTAGGTGTCGCTGAACTGGATGAAAACGATTACCTTGTTCTAAAGAGGCTCGTAGGTGAATTTGCTTCTCACTTCGACTACAATGCCGAGGAGATACTGAAGCACAAGTTTATTAAACTTTTCCCCCTTTATCTCCGCCCTTATGGCCGACTCTACGCTTACTAAATTAATACAAGGAAGCCAGCTTTGCCTAGAGTGTTCATCATAGCTAACGAAAGCGAACAAGCAAGGAAACTGAGGGCGGAACTTGCTCAGAGAGGCCTTGATTGCCTTATTGTTCCCCATAATGCTGGAACACTCGAACAAATTGCGGGGCAACACCTTGGGGTGATGTTGCTAGACACGGATGAAGCGACAACTGGTTCAGAAGCATGGGAACAAGCTCAAAGGATAAGGCAAGAAAGACAAATACCCCTCATCACCCTCGTCTCCGGAGAGAAACTCAATGGCCTCGATTCCAACATAGATGATTTTGTGGTTAAACCCTGGGAGCCAAATGAGGTTACAGTCAGGATAAAGCGAATTCTGGGGAAAAAAGAGAGCATAGACAACGAAGATATAATTAGGTGTGGCGACTTAGTTATAGATTCGGCTAAGTGCGAGGTATCACTTAGTGGCAAGCCAATAATGCTGACCTTCAAGGAGTATCAGCTACTCAAATTCCTGGCGAGCAATAAAGGAAAGGTCTTTACCCGAGAGTCTTTGCTGAATAAGGTCTGGGGATGGGACTATTACGGTGGCGACAGAACGGTAGATGTTCACATCAGGAGATTGAGAAGCAAGATCGAGGACCCAACTCATACCTTCATTGAGACAGTTAGGAATATTGGCTACAGATTACGAGAAAACCTCTAGCCATTACCCATTTGCCTTCTTTAGCACATCAAATCTTTTATTTTTCTTTCTCCGTAACACAGATTTAACCCAGTTGTAATATTTTGGAAACAATAGGCGGATTAAATTGTAGACATGAAATATGGGAGGATTCCAAATGTCTGTCAATGCCGCTGATACCGCCTGGCTTCTAATTTCAGCAGCGCTGGTCATGTTAATGACGCCTGGTGTAGCTCTATTCTATGGCGGCATGGTGAGAAGAAAGAGCGTTCTTTCCACAATGATGATGAGCTTCGCTGCTCTAGCTGTCGTTGGTATAATCTGGGTGCTTTATGGCTATAGTCTGAGCTTTGCTCCTGATATAGCAGGCATTATTGGTGGGCTTGATTGGGTGGGTCTCAGGCAGGTAGGACAGACGCCATCTGCTGTCTATGCCACTACTGTTCCTCACCTAGCCTTCATGATATTCCAGGCTATGTTTGCCATAATCACCGTTGCTTTAATCACCGGCGCAGTAGTTGAGCGAATGAAATTTAGTGCCATCCTGGTCTTTTCCGTTTTATGGCTAACCGTTGTGTATTGCCCCGTGGCACACTGGGTTTGGGGTGATGGTGGCTGGCTGGCCAAGTTGGGGGCACTTGACTTTGCCGGCGGAACGGTAGTTCATATTGCTGCCGGCGTCTCAGCCTTATCTTTAGCCCGCTTGCTTGGTCCTCGTAAAGGTTTCCTGGGGAAGGAGCCTATGGAACCTCATAACATTCCCATGGTAGCGCTTGGCGCCGGGCTGCTCTGGTTTGGCTGGTTTGGCTTCAATGCTGGCAGTGCTCTGACCTCGGGAGGGTTAGCCGCTAGCGCATTTGTCACCACTAACATTTCAGCAGCCGCGGCTGCCTTCACCTGGATGATACTCAGCTGGCGTCAACGGCGTCCCAGTCTCCTTGGCATTGCCACCGGAGCAGTTGCCGGACTGGTGGCGATTACCCCGGCCGCCGGCTTTGTGCCACCATTGGCAGGAATACCAATAGGTATTGTAGCAGCAGTGGTCTGCTACTACTGCATGCTCTTCAGGATGAAGCGTGGTATAGACGAGTCCCTGGACGTATGGGCAGTTCATGGTATGGGAGGCACCTGGGGTGCTTTAGCCACCGGCATCTTCGCTAGCGCAGCCATTAATTCGGCTGGTGCCGATGGTCTGCTTCTGGGCAATGCCCTACAGCTTGCCAGGCAGTTCGCCGGAGTCGTTGCAGTCTGGGGCTATGCCTTCGGTGTTAGTTGGGGTTTGGGCAAAATAGTAGATGTTACTCTGGGGCTAAGAGTCGCTAAGACTGAAGAAACGGTAGGTTTAGATATCTCACAACATGGGGAAAGGGCATATGGAGGGGTGCTGAGATGAAAAAGATAGAGGCCATCATCAGGGAAGAAAAACTGGATAGTGTCAGAAGAGTCCTTGAGGATAATGGCTATTTCGGCATGACAGTTAGTGAGGTAAGCGGCAGAGGCCGGCAAAAGGGACTATTGCTGCAATGGCGAGTAGGAGAATATCGGGTAGATTTCCTGCCTAAGCTCAAGATAGAGGTTGTTGTCCTGGACGAAGATGTGTCCAAGATTCTGCATGCTATTGCCAACAGTGCCAGAACTGGCGAGATGGGGGATGGAAAGATATTTGTCTTTCCTCTTGATAACGCAGTGCGTATCAGGACCGGGGAGGATGGGGACAACGCTATATGAAGGGAGATTAAAAACCGAAAAAAGGAGGGCAGAAATGGAAAACAGAAGCAGTAAGGAAAGCAAAGAGTATATTCTCAAGGTGGCTAAAGAGCACGATGTCAAGTTCATCAGGCTGTGGTTTACCGACATTCTGGGCATTCTGAAAGGCTTTGCCATTACTGTGGGGGAACTGGAAGGCGCCCTGGAGCAGGGGATGGGCTTTGATGGTTCCTCTATTCAGGGCTTTGCTCGGATCGACGAGAGCGATATGGTGGCTATGCCTGACCCGGACACCTTTGAGTTGCTTCCCTGGAGACCCAGAGTGCACCATGCCGTAGCCAGGATGTTCTGCGACATCCAGAAACCCGGGGGTGAGGTTTTCGAGGGAGACCCTAGATACGTGCTGAAGAGAAATTTGAAGCGAGCGGCTGACATGGGATACACCTCCTATGTGGGTCCGGAGTTGGAGTACTTCTACTTTCAGGATTCAAAGGGAACTCAGAGATTGGACGAAGGGGGCTACTTCGACATGACACCCCTGGATGTCGCTACTGACCTAAGGCGAGAAACAGTTCTTACCCTGGAGGAGATGGGCATAGCCGTTGAATATTCCCACCACGAGGTCGCCGCCAGTCAGCATGAGATAGACATGAGGTACACTGACGTCCTGACCATGGCTGACAATGTGATGACCTACCGCCTGGTAGTCAAGCAAATAGCTTTACAGCAGGGAGTTTACGCTACCTTTATGCCCAAGCCGGTCTTCGGCATCAATGGCAGCGGCATGCATGTCCACCAGTCGCTGTTTAAAGGTGATGCCAACGCCTTCTTTGATAAGAATGATAAATATCACCTCTCTAAGCTAGCCAAGCACTATATCGCCGGGTTGCTAAGGCATGCCCCTGAAATCACTGCGGTCAACAATCAGTGGGTCAATTCCTACAAGCGGCTGGTTCCTGGATATGAGGCACCCGTGTACCTTTCATGGGCACGGCGAAATCGGGCCGACCTTATCAGAGTTCCAGAGTATATGCCAGGCAAAGAAAAGGCTACCAGGATAGAGTTCAGGTCCCCTGATCCTGCTTGCAACCCCTACCTTGCCTTCGCCGTGATGCTGGCTGCCGGACTGGAAGGAGTTGAGAAAGAATATGAAGTGCCAGACCCTGTAGAAGAGAATGTATATGAGATGACCGAGGAGGAGAGAAAGAGGCGAGGGATAGGCACTCTACCCGGCAGCCTTTGGGAGGCAATCCAGCTCACGGAAAAAAGTGAACTGGTAAAAAAAGCCCTTGGCGACCACGTTTTTGATGCTTTCATCGAGAATAAGAAGATCGAATGGGATCAGTACCGGAGCCAGGTAACCGAATACGAGCTTAAGAGGTATTTACCAATCTTGTGAACAGGAGGTCCTGTTCTCACGTAAGGACCGCCCTTCTACTTGAAGGGATCCCACCGCACTGTCTGCTTTTCATACGCAGGTGGGAACAGCTTCAAAAACTCGTCGTAATAGATGAGTTCTTTGAACGTGGCGAATGGCATGCCATAGGCTGACTTTGGGCGCCTCTTTATCTCTTCGGGGTCGATTACCTTGGATACCAGCATGTCCATGACGTTATCTGTGCCGACCCCCATGGCGAATCTGAGCTTCTCACGATTGGCAATCTTTTCAGGAAGCATATCGCGGAACGCCTCACGCAGAATGAACTTCTCTATCTGCTGCTCACCGTAAATCTTCCACGCCATCGGTATCTTCTTGGCGAAGGCGACAATCCTGGCATCCAGGAATGGTATCTGATACACCACGGCGTTCGCCATCCATGCCCGGTCGAGTCGCCTCAGGGCAGTGTTGTAGGCGATGTCCAGTAACCTCTGGGCAAGCTGCTCCCGGTGTGCGTCGTCGGTCACTTTGGGGCTTTTTAGAACCATGCGGTATCCCCCAAACAGTTCATCGGCCCCTTCACCTACCAGGACAGCATCGGTGTATTCCTTTGCCATCCGCGCAACGTAGTAGTTAGAGATAATGCCTGATATGCAGTCCTCGTCAAAACTCTCAAGATGCCAGACTGCCCGGGGAATCAAATCGAAAATATCGGAATCGGTTATCCGGTAGATGTGAAGATGGTGCTCAAGACCGAGGAATTTGGCCATTAGCACAGCATTTTCCAGGTCGGGACCGGGCGCACTGTCAATGGTGCCGGTGAACAGGTGCAGGTCAGGGTTGTACTCCTTGGCGATGGCGGCCACAATAGAGCTGTCCAGACCCCCGCTCAACGAGACACCCCGTACGCCGGGCATTCTTTTCTGCACTGCCTCTATGAAGAGTTGACGGAGGGTCCTGGTTGCTTCCTTCATGGTTCCCGGCTCAGGCACGTCAGGAACAAAAGGCTCAAATGGCTGCAGTCCTTCGTTGATGCTGTAAATGTAGCCAGGGGGCAACTCGTTGACGTCAAAGCGAATGTGGTCTATCAGTCCCTTCATTTCGCTGCTGAAGCACAATAAGCCGTGTTCCGAACCATAGAAGAGAGGCCTGGCGCCCACAGGGTCCCGTGCCAGGATTACTTCGCCCGCGTCAACGATGGCGCACGTGTAGCTTCCTTCGAGATGGGAGAAACACCCCTTGCCGTGTTTCTCGTAGAACTCCTTGAATAGCTCAACATCATGCTGGCCAGGGGCCCTTTCGTTGAACAATTCTCCGTCAAAAACGACGAATGGAGGTCTTGAGAGCGAGGTGCAGCAAGTTCTCTCCGGCGTCAGATTGACTTCATTGGCGCCCAGAGCGCCGTGGCTGTCAGGCAGGGTTCGCACGACCGTATTGTCTGGACCGCGGTGTCGCATTCGCTCCAGCATCTTGCCAACTTGTTGTCCGCACCCCTCCAGTACGTCTCCACTTAGTGAAAAAATTCCAGCTATGCTTGCCATACAACGCTCCTTTGTCGCAAATATTTCTGCTGCCTGTGTCTACGCCTCAGCTTATCTATTAGTAGCCCTCGAGCACTCTGACCGCGTCGAAGGCATCAACACAGTAGGCATCAGCACCTATCTCTTGGGCAAACTCCTCGGAGACGGCGGCGCCACCGATGAGCACTTTTACACTGCTCCGGAGTTTGTTTTCCTCAAGAGCTTTGATCACCACACCCATTTCAGTCATGGTGGTGGTAAGCAAGGCTGATAGCCCCAAATATCCTGGTTTTTCTCCCCTCACGAACTCGATCACTTTCTCCGTGGGCACGTCTGTTCCCAAATCATGCACCTCGTAACCAGAGCCTTTCAGCAGGATAGCGACGATGTTTTTGCCGATATCGTGGATATCCCCCTTCACCGTGGCGATGGCGAATTTCCCTTTGGTTTCCACGTTCGCTGACTCCAAAACCGGCTTCAGGATATCCATCGCCGCTCCCACCGCTTCAGCTGAGGCAAGCATATCGGGAATAAAGTACTCTTTGGTAGCGTACTTTTCCCCGACCACTTGCATTCCAGCAGTCAAGCCCTCGGTTATTATCATCTGTGGGGAGATATTCCTCTCAAGAGCTTGTTGTATAAGTTCCACCACGCCGGGTGTTCCTTCGAGGCTGTCATCTATCCCCACATCCTCATGTGTCTTTCTTCCCTGTATCACATTCTCTTTAATTGTCTCAATTATATCCTTGCTCATGCTAACTCCTGTTTTCATAAATGTTAAGTCGTGGTAATATGCCGGGAATTTCTTCGAATATTCTGGCAGTTGTCTTTCGATCGATGTAGTCCACCGGTCTTGCCAGCAATTCCTTCATTCGCTCATAGGCAAGCTCGAAAACATCGTCCGCCTCACCACTTCCCTCAAAGGGATATATCCCAGATATTTCCCCACTGCGCAACAAGGGACGAATATGGCCTATGTACAGCTTTTGCGGCGTAGCCACTACCTCCCGTATCTGCTTCAGCATTGCTTCCAGCTCCGGCTGGTCAATCCGCGGCTGCCGTAAGAAAAACTCTATCATTTTGAAGTGAGCATCGTCCAAGACCGCCTGAAGCAGACAGAAGACAGAGTTACAGTCCAGCAAACCAAAGGCACAGTGCAGGAATTGAGGTCCTGACATGGCCACCACTATGTCGGAAAACAACCTCTCTATCGATGATTGCTGTCCAGGTATCTTTGAGTCACAGACGCCAGAGGTAGAATAGTTGGGGAGCCTGTAGAAACGTGCCATCTGGACGCAGTCGATGTTGTATTGACTGGTCTCGACAGAACCATAAGAATCACCCAGGGTGTCCATCCTGGCTCTGACCGGCACGCTACCGTAGAGCACTGGAGTCCCTGGTTTTACCATTTGCCCTAGAGTTATGCCTGCCAACACCTCCGCATTTATCTGAGCCATGATACCGGCTTCCTTTATAGGTGCGGTGGTGCCCGCTTGTGGTGACGATGACACGGCAACCGGCAATCCTCGGCGGCACACTTCAATGAAAGTGGCTGTGGTGTCATCGACGAACTGGAGTGGGCTCTTTACCAGGCAGGTGATAAACGAGATGATGGGGTTATCTTCAAGTGCCTTTTTGCCTCCAGCGATGAGCTCTGCCATCCTCACCACGTTGTCAAGCTGTTTTAAACTGGTCAACCCGCTCATGAAGTGCTTCGTATTGTTATTGAGCGAGGCGAAAAATTTATTGGCGTCTTTGTTCTCCTCGGTTATGTCGCGGTCCTGGATATTCACGGTGCGAATGTAGCCATCAACCATCTCCAGGTGCTCACAGACATGAGCTGACTGACACAGGTCATCTACTGTACCTCGCCTGGGCTTAAACTCGGGTACCCTAATCTCCCTGGTAGGGTCAGCCTTATTCACATAGGTAGGAAAATCTACATCCAGCCAGATATTGGTCTCCGACCCCGTGATGAAATATACCCTGGGCTCATCACCGTGCATGATGAGGGCATTATCTGGATTCCGAGCCCCCAGTTTCACGGTCTTGGGAGCGGTGTCCAGCGCTTTTAATACCAATTGCTCTGGAATCTTCACCTGCCAGCTCTGATGATCACCAGCGATGGACTCAACTGCCGCGCCATGACTATGGAGTATATCCACCGCTTCCCCGTTGAAGCTTATTAGCCCGGGGTCAGTCAGTATCTGCATGGAAGCTCGGTGAATTAGCTCCACCTGTTCCCTCGTCAACCTCTCGTATGGTCTATCAACCAGTATTCCTTTTCTTGGCACCAAATTCCTCCTAGTTTTTATAGTTGCCTGATTTATCAGGTTCGCTTGCCCAGCAAACTGGGCAACTGCAATCAGATTGTCGCTATTCTAGTTCTCTGTGCCAGAAGCGAGAGCTTCCACCACAGCTACGGCCTGAAAGCCGTCTGCGCCATATCCATCTGCGCCGATGCTTTTGGCAAACTTCTCCGAGACGGGTGCTCCGCCGACTACAATCTTAACCTGATCCCTGAGCCCATTTTCCTCAAGCATTTGTATCACATCCGCCATGCGGGCCATGGTGCTGGTGAGCAGGGCGGACAAACCCAGGAACTGTGGTTTTTCCTCCCTTACTGCATCTACAATGACCTGAATGTCAACATTGTTCCCAAGGTCCTTAACAGTGTATCCTGCCCCACGAAGCAGAATGGACACTATGTTCTTGCCAATATCGTGAAGGTCATCTTTTACCGTAGCCACAATGATCTTGCCCTTGGCATTAACACCACTCCCAGCCAGATATGGCTCAAGTATTTCCATGGCTGCTCCAACTGCCTGTGCCGAAGCTAGCATGTCAGGAATAAAGTATTCCCCCGCTTCAAATTTTTGCCCCACAATGTTCATGCCACCAGAGAGGCCCTTAGTGATTATGTCCTGAATACTCAAGCCGGAGGCAAGAGCCTTCTCAACAAGCTCGGTAACGCCGGGCTGACCTATCATCCCTTCATCCATGCCTTCGTCATCCTTGGTCATCCTCCCTTGGATAACACTTTCTTGGATTGAACTCAGTATGTCCTCTGGCATTATCATCCTCCGGTTTCAGTAATTTATTAAGCTGCTTGGCTTGTTGGACATCAGTAGAGCATTTTACATGTTCACTCGAATTTATAATCTTACGGTTTCTATCTGCACTTTTGAAATCTGCGGTGGGTTCAATCTACTATGTTACCTTTTTTGTGTGCCCTGAGGTATGCCCTGCATGAAGAGTCTTTTCCTATGAGCATATCGGCTACCTTGATAAGACTCATCGCTTTATTATCAAGCGGGTCAACAATCACTGCATCTAATCCAGCATAAGCGGCCATTAGCAAGAAGGCGCGGTTCACTAACTTTCTCTTGGGCAAGCCATATGAAATGTTGCTCAGTCCCATCACTGTTCTGGCATCAGGATAGCGCGATTTGATTTGCTCTATGGTCTTTAATGTGACCAATCCCTGGCGTGTATCCACAGCGATAGGTAATACAAGCGGGTCAAATAATACTTGTTCTGCCTTTACACCCAAGCCAGTCAGGTATGACATTATCAAGTCGCAAGCAGTCAGGCGCTCTTCGACGCGGTCAGGTATTCCTTCTGTTCCCATGGTCAGTGCTATTACCCAGGCCTGTCGCTCGGCTACCAATGGGCCGATAGATTCCAACCTCGCTGGCTCCGCAGTGACCGAGTTAATTATCAACCTCTCACCATGATATTCCTTGAGGGCAGCCTCGATTACCTCTGGAGAATCACTGTCAATAGACAGTGGCTGCTCAATGGCAGCCTGGATTATTCCCACCAGCCACCTGATAGCTGCAGTTGCTTCCTGTAGTGACTCATTACCACTGCCAGCGTTTACATCGATGAAATCAGCCCCAGCTAATGTTTGAGCTTTAGCCAGGCTTACCAGGAACTCTTCATCTCGTTTGGCAATAGCCTCAGCGACCGGGTTGTTTGATGCGTTTATGTTTTCTCCGATTACAAGCATGGTTCAGGCAATTATCCCCTTGATTTGTGATAGTACTTGCTGTCTTATCGGTGTGGGGAGGCTATATTTAGGCTTAACCAGAAGCTCCTTGACAATTTCTGAAGCTCTTTCCCATGTCGCCTTTCCACCTTTGGCTAGCCATTCCTCTTGGCTATCCCTGTCGCTCAGAGACGGCTGGTAGTGCTCGCTGCGCATGAAGTGCCTTGTATGCCTGGCAGCTATGAAATCACCTCCCGGTCCTACCTGCTTTATGAGGTCAAAGGCCAGAGTGTCATCATCCACTTTGATTCCATCTACGGCTCTCATCACCATGCCCAGTATCTCGTTATCCATGACATACTTCTCGTAGCACACGGTCATTGCGAACTCCATAAGCCCAGCAGCATCATGGATGAAGTTAGCTCCTGAAAGGGCACAGAGCAGGTTGGTCAAAGCAGACTCATAGCCACTCTGAGCATCGAGCACTTTAGAATCGGTCATGCCACCAGTAGCATAGAAAGGAAGTTGATAGAACTGTGCCATCTGTGCGCCAGCTGCGTTGAGCAAGCCCATCTCAACCGAACCTGCCAGGTACTTTAGGTCTCTCAGGTCAGTATTTGTGGCGACCGAACCGAAGAGGACCGGTGTCCCCGGGTTTACAATCTGGGTAAGCATTACACCCAACAACGAATCTACGGTTTGGACTAACAAGGTTCCAGCGAGCGTAACCGGTGAAGTAGCTCCACACAATGGTTCGGCGGGACAAGCTACAGGTATGCCATTTCTGGCAATGGTCACGAGCAAGTCGCCATACGTCTTGTCTATCCTCAGTGGGCTTATGATGCATGCTATCATGGATATTAGGGGGCGCTGGCGAAGATTTTCAGCAGAGCCGGCAACAATTTGTGCCATCCGTATCACCTGTTCCGCACTATCAAGCGTATAAACACCCCCCATAACATGCTTGGTGGTATTATCCAGTCCGGCGAAAAACCGGTTCACATCTACCTGTTCCAAAGGCAGTTCATTGGGATATGTCGGCAGCAGAAAAAAATGGATGTTATCCAGCTTATCAACCAATCTGGCGATGCATCGCAGGTCTTCCATGCTTGCCAGTCTTTTCTGGTTAACATCAGGCTGATAGACATAAAGTGCCGTGCCGCCTGTTCCAGCATACACTCGCCGGCCGCCCAAAATAATATCATGTGCTTCATCCTGTCCACAGAGTCTAATTTCCGATGGTGCCGCTTCAATAAGCTCCTTAACTTTACTCCCATCCAGCCGCACCAGATGCTTTTCCCGATCCACCCTGGCTCCAGCTCCCTCGAAAAGCTCCAGTGCCATGTCTGACTGCACCTCAAAGCCCACCTCTTCAATCACTTGCATCGCAGTCTGGTGCACCTTCACTATGGATTCTTCAGTTAAAACCTTGAAACTACCTCCCTCCAATCCTTTGCGAGCCATTATCCTTGCCAGTACCTCCTTCCTGGACAATCTTGTTTCGTGCAGGTCTTGCAAGGGTTGTAGTTCTCCACATTGTCGATTGAGGGTCCGATACCGATAATGCCCGAAATTGACTTCTGAGGAATCATTAGACACTCCCCGGTCAAGCGAATCCCTACCGTATTATCGGTTAGAGCATAAAAGAGCATCCGTTGCTGGCCAATGTTCCAGTCGCAATAGCCAGGGCTGAAGCGTCGGCTGGTGACAAGTCCCCGAGCCTTGGCTACCTCTTTTATTCTGTCCTGGGCAAAGTCCGCCACCTTCTCCACAGCATCCGACCCTATTGCATCCAAAACAGTTGCCTGGAGTATAAGCCCGTCTCTGGCTAGTTGAAATGCTGTCTCTTCCAGGTATTTGCCTATTGTCACCAAGAATATTGCCACTTGAGGACAACGCTCCAACAACTGGGCGATAATTCGGCTTTTGAAGATAATCGAACCTTCAATAAGGGAGATGGAGCCTCGAGCCCACTCCACATCTTTTATAACATATGAATATAACGGGTTAATAAGGTCATGAGCGTGCTCTGCGTAGTCATCAATTAAAGAAGAAATACGCGCTGACAGATTCTTATCATCCTCATATCCTATGTATTGGCATACTTGCTTTTTGTCGATTTCAATATCGACAGCGACCCTATCGTCAGTGATAAACATACTACTATAACCTTCCTTTCATTCAGCATGCTGCGAGTCAGTGCTCTTGACTCGCGTAAGACAAAATCCGGGGGAGTAATGTGTGTTCGGCTGGGGCGTGTGGGGGAGTTTAGCGAAGATTCATTCTTTGTAATTTGGGAAACCCAAAAGTCAGGACATAAACAAAACTAACTTTGCATTATGAACTGGATAATTAAGCTCTTATCTGTCTGTAAAAAGCAGGTAGATAACCCCAGATTAAGCTCATCTCGCTTGCCTCACAACATCGCATGTCCTCCTTCTGAGATTTCCTTTCCTTTCCTAATCATAAGCTGAGGAGATGATATCATAAAATTCACCTATTTGTCCAACTGCAATTGGAGCCTAAAATCTAACCAAGAGACATTAAGATATAGCCCGATTGTTGCTATGCTGACATAGGTTAAACTGGGCTACAGGAAGGATGGATATACACTCAAGGAACGAGTACCTCAAGTGAGAGGTTGTTTAAAAATGTAGTTGCCCAATAAATTGGGCAACCGAGCCTTATGAATCAGGCAACTACAAAAATCTGGACATCAGCCAATTTAAACTCACGCTACCTTTACTGCTGTTCCATAAGCCACCATCTCGGCAGCTCCAGACATCACCATCGAGGTTACAAACCTGGCGCCTACTATGGCGTTGGCACCCATCTTCTCGCCTTGCTCAATCATCCTCTGTAATGCTTCTTCCCGAGCTTGTGCCAGCATTACGGTATAATCCTTGACTTCGCCGCCGACAATATTTCGTAAGCCCGCCATAAGATCATGCCCCATATGCCTGGCCCTGATAGTGCTGCCTTTAGCCAAACCCAGGGTTTCCGTTATCTTTTTGCCCTCTATGTGCTCTGTGGTAACCACAATCATTTTTCTACCTCCTTGAATTTCTCCTTTTCCTCCTTGGATGCTCGATACCTCTCCCAACCTAGCGATGCCAGGAGTATGATAAGCCCCACAGCTATGGCGGCAATAGCAATCTTAACTGGCAAGGGCAGTGATAAGAAAGCTAAACGGAAGAACCAATAAAGCCCCCAGCCTATCAAAGTGCCCAGGCCGACTGCTAGCAAAATACCGCCGATTTTCCTCAAGCTATTCCTCCTTGAATTTATTGGTGATGGGCAATCTCCTATCCCGGCCAAAGTCTCTGGGGGTTATCTTTATGCCCGGGGCAGCTTGGCGGCGCTTATATTCGTTCCGGTCTACCAAGCGAGCTATCCTGGTAACTATGTCGCGGTCAAAACCCATGGCTATAATCTGGTTAATCGGCAAGTCATCTTCTACATAGGCCTTTAGGATAGGATCCAGTATATCATATGGTGGCAGGGTATCGGTATCCTTTTGGTCGGGTCTTAGTTCAGCTGATGGTGCTTTGGTTAAGACAACAGAGGGTATCACCTCTTTCCCGCCCCGGCGATTCTTGTATCTGGCTAAGTCAAGGACCAGCGTCTTAGGGACATCTTTCAGGGGAATAAAGCCTCCAGCCATATCTCCATAAAGGGTGGTATAGCCCGTAGCCGTCTCGCTTTTATTGCTGCAAGCAAGCACCAACCAGCCGAACTTATTGGACAGGGCAAAGAGAATGTTGCCCCTGATTCTTGCCTGAATGTTCTCCTCGGTGACATCCGGTTGAATATCCTTGAAGGGCTCAGCCAGCGTTTCCAAATAGGAGCTAAACGCTTTCTCAATGGATATTACCTTGAACTCTATGCCTAGATTCCTTGCTAAAGATTCAGCGTCCGATTTGCTGCCCGGTGATGAGTAGCGAGAGGGCATGGAAACACCTATGACATTTTCAGCCCCAATGGCATCTGTTGCTATGGCAGCTACCAGGCTTGAATCAATCCCACCGGATAAACCGATAGCTACTTTCTCAAAGCCATTTTTACGCACATAGTCTCTGGTACCGAGGACAAGGGCCTGGTAAATCTCAGCAAGTTCATCCAATCTGTCAACCCATCTTGGCGGCAAAGGAGGCCTGGCAATTGCCGGGTACTCACTTGCCACCTCTATTTTGGTAGCTTCTTCTAGTTTCTCCCTGACCCATGGCGTTTCTTTCCTTCGTCGAGGATCATGCAACTGAGAGCGAAACACTGACTCCACATCCAAATCAGCCACTACAAAGTCTTCCTCAAACTGCTTCCCCCGAGCAATGAGTTCTCCTTTCTCATTGATAATCAGACTATTGCCGTCAAATACAAGCTCATCTTGCCCTCCAACCAAGTTATTATGGACAACAATAGCTGCACTGTCTGATGCTCTGGTAGCAAGCATCCTTTCTCTAAAGAGCCCTTTTCCGGCATGATATGGGGAAGCGCTTATGTTAATCAGCACCTTTGCTCCGGCATAGGCCTGGACAATTGCCGGCCCGGCTTCATACCACATATCTTCACAAATAGTTATGCCTATGCCTATGCCATAAATGATGAAAACGGGGCATTCTCTCCCTGCCTGAAAATACCTATTTTCATCGAACACGCCATAGTTCGGCAAATAGAATTTGTGGTAAACACCCACCAATTTTTTGTTATAGAGCACCGCCGCAGCATTGTATATATCGCCATCGCTGTCAACGAAGCCCACCACTACTGCTATATCTGAGCAGTGCTCTATTATTTTGTCAAGGCTTTCCTTGTTTTGCTTAATGAATTGTGGTTTAAGCAGCAAATCCTCGGGGGGGTAGCCGGTTATGGCCAATTCAGGGAAGGTTAGCAGGTCAACTCCGAGCGACTTCGCCTGGTCAATGGATTGCACTATTTTTTTGGTATTACCGCTGAGGTCGCCCACAGTGGAATTAATCTGAGCTATGCCAACCCTTATGCTGTGCAATTTGCCTCCTTATGGCAACAAATAGTATATCAAACATTAATAAGCATTTTCCGTAGTCTACAAAGGCTACTGCAGGATAGCCCGCCCTTTTATTCAAATGCTCTTGGCCCACTCCACAGCATTCAGAAAAATGCGGAAGCCGTCCCCATAATCCCCCCGGGGCTCTCTGGTCCACCTTGGATGTTGCGTCCAACGGATGAATCGCTCCGGGTGTGGCATCAGGGCAAAAATGCGACCAGTAGCATCACAGATGCCGGCTATATTGTTCACTGAACCATTGGGATTGTGAGGGTAGCCGGCCCGAATGTCTCCTGTCTCGTCAGCGTAGTAAAGTGCCACATTTAGCTCTTCTAGCGCCCCCGGTTCAATTACCACCTTGCCCTCTCCGTGGGCCACTGGGAGATACATAAGGCCTATTCCCCGCGTAAAAATGCAGGGGCTTGTTTTATTGGCGCGGAGGTAGACCCAGCGACACTCAAACCTGCCGGAATCGTTGCCAGCTAGGGTTAGCGATTGCGAGTTTTCACCCCTCGACTTAGGTAACATGCCAGCTTTCACCAGGACCTGAAAACCATTACAGATCCCCAGAATGAGCCTGCCATCGTCAACAAACTTTTGAATTTCGTCCCTCAGCTTGAGTCTTAGTTCGTTGGCCAGGATTCTCCCGGCCGAGATATCATCCCCATAAGTAAAACCGCCGGGGATGACCATTATCTGGTAATTGGAGAGAGGCTTCTGGCGATGGATAAGCTCATCCACGTGGATCAAGTCTACCTGTGCCCCGGCTCGTTCGAAGGCAAAGGCGGCTTCCACGTCGCAGTTTGTCCCCGGGGCTCGCAGTATCAATGTCTTTACCTTAATTATCATGTCAAGTCCTACCAGCGAAGAGGTCTCTGCCAGGCCTCTTTGAGTTCAGCAATGAAAGCTGAAAGCACTATTTCCCTATTAAGACCGTAGGCCTCGAGCTTTCCTTTGCTCGTAACCTGCCCAATGGCGGCGAAATCAATCCCAGCCATCATACCTTCGAACTGGTGCCTGTCCTCGGGGGCTACCTCTACCAGGAATCTGGTATTCGACTCGGAGAAGAGCACGTAATCGTCTCGATTTACGGCTTCGCCCAGCGGTACCTGCCCCAAATGGATTACCATCCCTAAACCTCCGGCGAAGGCCATCTCGGCGGCAGCCACCCCGATGCCCCCTTCACTCAGGTCATGGCAGGCCTTGACCAAGCCTTTCTCCATGACGGCGCTGAGGGCATCCATGAGCTTCTTCCCTTTCTTGGAGTCAACCCTGGGTACCCTGTTCCCCACATAACCATGAATGCCGTAATATTGTGAGCCGCCAAGCTCATTCAACGTGGTGCCGATGATATAGACCAGGTCACCCTCTCGCTTGCAATCCATTGTAACCGCCCTCTTCACATTATCCATCACCGCCACTGCGGATATGAGCAGCGTGGGTGGAATGGAGATGCTCTCTTTTTCGGTCTCAAACTCATTATAGAGACTATCTTTTCCGGAGATGAAGGGAGTCTCGTAGCCGAGAGCAATATCGTAGCAGGCCTGCGCCGCCCGCACTAGGCCCCCCAGTCTGTCCGGCTTGTCTGGATTGCCCCAACAGAAGTTATCCAGCAGTGCCACCCTCCGAAGGCTGCCTCCAACAGCCACAACTTGCCGCAACGCCTCATCTATAGCGGAGGCGGCCATCCAGTACGGGTCGATGTCCCCATACTTGGGATTGATGCCGCTGGCGACGACGATGCCCCTCTCTGAATCGAGTATCGGTCTGACGACGGCGGCGTCACTGGGGCCATCATTGTTTACCCCCGTGAGGGGCTTGAGAACGCTACCACCCTGTACTTCGTGGTCGTACTGGCGTATCACCCATTCCTTACTGCAAACATTCCACGAGGCCAGAATACGAAACAAGTCTTCACGCAGGTCAGTTGGCTGCGGAAAGTCCGGCTCTGCATGCTGTGGCAGCTCCCAGACAGCCTCCTTCTCCAGTTGAGGCAGCCCTTTATGCAGGAACTCCATATCGAGGTCGCCAACCAGATTTCCTTCGTAGAAAAGCTCAAGCCGTCGAGTATCGGTGAACTCTCCGATGACGGTAGCTTCCACCCCCTCACCCTGGAAAAGAGAAATCAACTGGTTGACCGTGTTTGGTGGCACAGCCAGCACCATCCGTTCCTGAGATTCAGATATCCATATCTCTGTGTAGGAGAGCCCCGAATACTTTAGAGGAACTCGCTCCAGGTAAACACGCACGCCTGTTTCCTCAGCCATCTCCCCCACCGCCGATGAAAGCCCACCTCCTCCACAATCGGTGATCCGCTGGTATAGTCGCCGGTCTCGCACCTTGAGGAGGACATCTATCAGCTTCTTCTCCGTAATGGGGTCGCCAATCTGAACGGAGCTTGCAGAGATAGCCTCCGATTCTTTGGTAAGCTCTCCCGAGGCGAAGGTAACGCCATGAATGCCATCACGTCCGGTCCTGCCCCCCACCAGAACCACCAAGTCTCCAGTCTGCTGCTGGCCCCTCTGGCTCATGCTCGTGGGTAACAGACCTACTGTCCCGCAGAAGACCAAGGGGTTGCCTAGGTAGCGCTCGTCAAAGAGGATGGCACCGTTTAGCGTGGGTACACCGAGTCGGTTCCCGTAGTCAGCCACGCCGGCGCGGACGCCCTTGAAAATGCGGCGGGGATGCAACACACCACGAGGGAGTTTATCATCGGGGAAATCAGGAGGGGCAAAACAGAACACATCGGTGTCCAGGATGGGCTTGGCCCCCAGTCCCGTCCCTAGGATATCGCGAATGACACCACCTATCCCCGTCGCTGCCCCTCCATAAGGCTCCACCGCCGAGGGATGATTATGCGTTTCTACCTTAAAACAGACGGCATAGCGACCATCGAAATCTATTACGCCGGCATTGTCCCGAAAAACCGAAAGGCACCAGGGCTTTTTTAACTCCTCGGTGACCTTCATCACGGTGCTCTTAAGCAGGTTGTCGACAACAAGCTGACCTAGCCTGATTCTGCTCTTGAAGGTCTTGTGAATGCAGTGCTCGGACCAAGTTTGCGCCAGGGTCTCAAGCTCCACATCGGTGGGATTGCGGCCCAGCCTTGAGAAGTAATCCTTGATGCGCCTCATTTCGCTTAGATTCAACCAGAGCCTGTCCTTGCTCACCCCCATCAGACCGTCATCGTCCAAGTTAAGCAAATCTATAGTAGTTAAGACAAATTTGTAGGTTGTGGAGGGGAGAGCAACCGCCTCCCGCTTCGTGACCACGTGCTGGATCAGGCTATTGACCAACAGCTTATCGCAGATAGATTGAAGGGTCTCCTCCGAAAGATCGCCCCGTAAGGAATATTTACGGGCAGTTTTCACTGACGTAACCATAGCTATGCCGAGGTCGCGGATTGCCTTGCCGACGCTCTCCTCCACAGGGTCCGTCACGCCAGGGTTGTAGGCCACCTCAATAACGTGGACATCCCCACCTCCGATAGGAGATAAGGGCCCCTCACCCCAAGAAAAATCCTCAACCACAGGGTCAGCCAGTAGTTCCTGGCCGATTTTCCTCACCTCCGCCTCATCCAGCTCTCCCTCCAGAAGATATACATCGCTGACCCTAGCCTGTTTTACAGTCGTGATGCCAATGTCACGGATGTCCATCTCTAGCCTGTCTCCCCCGGGGTCGAGGAAGCCTTCCTTTACTGAGACCTCAATTCGAAACAAGAGACTTACCTTCCTACAATTTCCAGGAGCCTAGCACCCTTCAAGGCCCAAGTTGACTACCTTGAAGGATTCTGTCCTCAGGGTTGTGGGACAGTTTTTGGCTGACCATATTCAAGAAATAGCTATGAAACCTCAAGTCGTCGGTGAACTCCGGGTGGAAAGCACAGGCCAGCAGCCGATTTTGCTTGGCGGCGACGATGGTGCTATCGGGAAGACGGGACAGGATTTTTACACTTGGCTTGGCCTCTTTGACAACCGGGGCTCGAATGAAAACAGCATGGAATGGCTCTTCGCCCACAAGCGGTATCTCCAGGTCTACCTCAAAGCTATCAATCTGGCTGCCAAAGGCGTTGCGCCTGATCTTCATATCCATGAGGCCTAGAGTCTCCATTTCAAGGTTGGAGACATTCTTGGCAAGCAAGACCATCCCGGCACAGGTTCCCCAAATAGGTAAACCATCTCGAGCCATCTCCCTTATGGGCTGAATCAACCCAAAACTCTCCATGAGCCTCAGCATGGTAGTGCTTTCCCCGCCGGGGATAATAAGCCCATCCAGTGTATTGAGCTCATGGGGCAGGCGAATTGGAGGGGCTTCCACACCCAATTGTCGCAGAATGCCAATATGCTCTATGAACGTTCCCTGTAGAGCGAGAACCCCCACCTTCATATCTTGTCGATTTCCTGAAAGCCTCATGATACACCAAGCAACGGAACTAAGCAAGCTCTTAAATTGGGCGGCATAGGACATTTAAGGGTGACAAAATAATAGAATATTAACCATTGGGAAAAAATAATAGGAACGGATTATAGTTGACAAGCATGACTTCGCTCTGGTATTGTGGAAAACGGTTTCCTATTACCCAGAATACCGAAGGGTTACCGTGGGTTTCGAAACACAAGACGTAGAAAGAAAGACAATCGCCATCATGAGAATTCTGAGAGGCTCGCCGGAGCCTCTTGGAGCCAGGGTTATTGCGCAGAGTTTGAAGGACCACGGGGTTGAGCTGGGCGAAAGGGCGGTGCGGTACCACCTTAAGCTAATGGATGAGCGCGGGTTCACAGAGAGCGTGGGAAGAGATGGGAGGTTAATTACACAGCTAGGCCTCGAAGAATTAGAAAGTGCTCTAGTCAGCGACAAGGTTGGTTTTGTAGCTTCTAGAATTGAGCTTCTGGCCTATCAAACGGACTTCGACATAGATAAGCATCAAGGCAAGGTTCCTGTAAATATCTCCTTTTTCCCCGAGAAGCAATTTAAGAAGGCGATTGAAATTATGAAAAGAGTTTTTCAGGCCGGGATTTGTGTTAGTGACCTTGTGGCTGTAGCTCGCCAGGGTGAAAGATTAGGTGGAATAATTGTGCCCCAGGGTAAAATAGGTCTGGCCACTGTTTGTAGCGTTATAATTAATGGTGCTTTGCTTAAAGCTGGCATTCCTATGGACTCCAAGTTTGGTGGTATTTTGCAAATTAAGAACCACAAACCTTTGCGATTTGTAGAGCTTATCCAATATTCAGGCTCATCCTTAGACCCCTCAGAGATATACATTACCAGTAAGATGACTAGCGTTGGTCAAGTGGCTAGAAAAGGGGAGGGGAAGATTTTAGCCAATTTCCGAGAAATACCGGCTATATGCCAACCCGAAGCAGAAAATGTCGTTGCCGGACTAAAAGAAGCTGATCTGGGTGGAGTGCTTATGATGGGCGAGGTGAGCAAGTCTGTGTGTGAGGTCCCTGTGGAATTAAATAAGGTTGGCATGATACTCACAGGGGGGCTTAACTCTGTAGCTGCTGCTGTTGAATCCGGCATACAAGTGGAAAATCATGCTATGAGTACCCTGATGGAATACCAAGACCTGATTAAGTTCCGGGAGTTATAGAATGAATGTAGTGCGAATCATACCCTGTTTGGATGTGAAGAATAGCAGGGTGGTCAAGGGAATAAACTTTGTGAATCTGAGGGATGCTCGAGACCCTGTAGAGGCAGCGGAGGCTTATTGCCGGGAAGGAGCTGATGAACTGGTATTCCTTGATATCTTCGCCACCGTGGAGAGTAGAAAGACACGTTTTGAATGGGTTAAAAAGGTTTGTGAGGTGGTTACGGTTCCCTTTGCCGTGGGAGGCGGTATTGCTAGCCTTGAGGACATGCAGACCTTGTTTGATCTTGGGGTGAGCAAGGTTTCGATAAATACGGCTGCGGTTAGAAATCCTGAGTTGATAAAAGCATCCTCGAACAAGTTTGGCAAGGATAGGCTCGTTGTTGCCATTGATGGGCGAAAAAACCTAGGTGGAACTGGACTTCCACGATTAGAGGTCGTAGTCAAAAGCGGTAGCGAGGCTACAGGAATAGATATTGTCGTGTGGGCAAAGAGGGTGGAGAAACTGGGGGCTGGGGAGATTCTGCTCACCAGCAAGGATGCCGATGGTACAAAGGAAGGATATGACCTGGAGATGACCAGAACCGTGGCAGAAGCCGTCAACATCCCGGTTATTGCCTCAGGCGGTGCGGGTAAATTGGAGCATCTTTATGAAGCTATAACAATTGGCAAGGCAGCGGCAGTTTTAGCTGCTTCTATCTTCCATTTTGGAGAAATTTCAATATCTCAAGCTAAGAGCTTTTTGCAAAAAAAGGGGATACCCGTTAATAAATAATAAATTAAGGAGTGTTAGAGAATGAATCTGCAACGACCAAACGCCAATGAAGCCACTAGAACTGCCAATCGTTCCAGAAGTGTAGTGCCTATGAGTGGTCTCTGCTCCCGCTGCCTTGACGGTTGCACTGGGAACTGCGAGGTCTTCAAGGCAACCTTCCGTGGTAGGGAACTAATCTATCCCGGACCCTACGGTGAAGTTACTGCTGGAGGTGACAAAGAATATCCGGTTGATTACTCGCATCTGAATATTCAAGGATATGCTTTAGGGGCCGAAGGGCTACCAACTGGGGTAATCGGTGACCCTGATACAGCTATTTTCACAAGTGTAAATACTGAGACTGAATACGGCTGGGACATTAAAGTCAAGATGAAGATTCCTATCTTTACGGGGGCTTTGGGTTCCACAGAGATAGCCCGTAAGAACTGGGACCATTTCGCTATTGGCGCTGCTATCAGTGGGGTTACATTGGTCTGTGGTGAGAACGTTTGCGGTATCGACCCTCAGCTTGAGCTTGATTCAAATGGCAAGATTATTTCAGCACCAGATATGGACCGTCGAATCGAGATCTACCGACGTTATCATCAGGGATATGGTGAAATCCTGGTCCAGATGAATGTAGAGGATACTAGATTGGGTGTCGCTGAATACGTTAGCAAAAAACACGGCCTGAACACCATTGAACTAAAATGGGGACAGGGTGCGAAATGTATCGGCGGCGAAATCAAGGTCAACAGTTTAGAACGAGCACTAGAGCTTCAAAAGCGTGGCTATATTATCACGCCTGACCCTTCAAATCCGTTATCCCGGGCAGCCTTTAAGGACGGTTCTCTCAAGGAATTTGAACGCCACAGCCGCCTTGGCTTTATCGATGAAGAAGGTTTTTATACTGAGGTTAAACGGCTCAGGGATTTGGGATTCAAACGTATTACTTTGAAAAGTGGTGCCTACGGGTTACGAGAACTGGCCATGGCCCTCAGGTGGGGGGCGAATGCCAAGATTGATCTGCTTACACTAGATGGCGCTGGTGGTGGTACCGGTATGAGTCCTTGGCGAATGATGGAAGAATGGGGCATGCCAAGTCTCTACCTCCACTCCGCCGCTTACGAGTTTTGTCAGAAGCTGGCCGATAGAGGCGAACGAGTACCTGATATCGCCTTTGCTGGTGGATTCAGTAGTGAAGATGGCGTATTCAAGGCTCTTGCCCTTGGTGCACCCTTTACTAAAGCAGTCTGCATGGGACGGGCTTTGATGATTCCGGGGATGGTAGGCAAGAATATTGAACAATGGCTTAAGGATGGTAAGTTACCCAATACAGTTGGTCAATTCGGTTCAACCCCTGAAGAGATTTTCGTCTGCTACGAAGACGTCAAGGGTATAGTAGGTGCTGGCGAAATGAAGAATATCCCGCTGGGTGCCGTAGGAATATACAGTTTCAGCGAAAAGATTAGAGTAGGTTTACAGCAATTAATGGCTGGGGCAAGATGTTTTAGTGTGCCAGCTATTACGCGGCGTCAGCTGATGTCCTTGACCGAAGAATGCACCAAGGTCACCGGAGTACCATATCTAATGGACGCCTATAGGGAAGAGGCAGAGAAGATTCTGGGATAAAGGAGAGAAGATACCTATAGCTGGCATTGGCCAGTCGGTCCAAGGCACATATTTCCGCACACTATATCACACCACCCCAAAGTCCCTATGTCCTGAGTTCTGCACTGTGCTTACTTTCACCCCTCACTTTCCACCACATCCCAGATCTCGTAAGCAGCTGTCTATATAAATAAGGGGACTCATGAGGTATAATACTTTATCCGATTACAGAATCGAGGCATTTCTAAGTGCTTGCGATACATGTCGAGAATCTAGTCAAGACATATGATAGCCGCCGTGTGCTTGATGGAGTTAACCTTGATGTGCCAGAAGGCGAGTTCTATGCTCTGATGGGGCCAAACGGTTCTGGCAAGACTACACTTGCTTCAATAATTGCTGCGGTGAAAACGCAAGATAGCGGTATTGTTGAAGTCTATGGAAATAAGCCGGCGCAGGCTAAGGAATTCATAGGGTATGTACCCCAGGAGAATTTCTCCTCGCCCAAGCTTTCAGGGAGAGAAAACCTGGTGTATTTCGCTAATCTCATGGGATATTCCCGGAGTCAGGCAAATCAGCTGGTGGCTGAAGTGCTAAAAAACGTCGGGCTTTCTGAAGAAGCGGATAAGAGAGTCGCCAAGTACTCTGGTGGGATGAGAAAAAGGTTAGAAGTTGCGACAGCAATTTTCCCTGGTATAAAGGTCCTTATCCTGGATGAGCCGACAACTGGACTCGACCCTACTGCCAGAAGAGCCTTTTTCAGTATGATTCAAGAGATTATGGACAGGAAAACCAGTATTATTCTGATTACTCATATCGGGAGTGATGCCGAGCTAGCCTCAAGAGTGGGTCTCATAGACAATGGTAAAATGATAGCTGAAGGCACTCCTGACGAGCTCAAGAGGAAACATGCTGTCGAGGATGTGATAACCGTGGAGACGGCTGTGAAGACTGATAGTGTGCTCTCAGTTTTAAAGGGTTATAGCATCAATGGAAAGGTAGCGGAGTCGGAAGCTGGCTACAAAATCTACTCGCGAGACGGAGATAAAGTACTGGCCGATGTGGTGAGGAGCCTTGACCAAGCCGGGCATAAGGTGATGCGTATCGAAATGGCGAGGCCCACCCTCGAAGACGTCTTCTTCAGACTTACCGAAAGGCACTTACAGGAGGCAATCGGGTAATTGAGGCAGATATCTGCAGCCTATACCAAGACAGTCAAGGAGTTGCTCAGGGAGAAGTCGGTACTGTTTTGGACCATAGCCTGGCCGATAATCTTTGTAATCATTGGAAGCGTCGTATTTACAGGTAGCGCCCCTCAAGGGGTGGTTCCCTATGTCAAGGGTTCTATTGCCATTTCAATGATGGTTTTCGCCCTGATGATAGCCGGCATGTCCAACCTTCCCGCCAGTATTGCCGGCGATAGAGCGAACGGTTTACTCTCCAAACTTATATCAATGCCCATAAAACCTTACAAGGATTTCATTGGTAGAATCTCTGCTGTTATTACCGTCTCTTTACTAGCAGCAGCTCTGGTTATAGTAATCGGTACCGCAGTCGGCGCACGTTTCACAGGAGCTGGAGTCGAGATTCTACAGGCGATTGGCTTCGTCTTTCTGGTAATTTGTGCCTCTGCCGGAGTGGGTCTTATTGCAGGCACATTGATTAAGAACCTTCAGGGCGCAATTATGACAGGGGTCGGCATTGCCGTAATAACATCTTTCATATCAGGACTATTTGCTCCATACGAGGGTCTGCCGGTGCCACTTCAGACATTTGCTCGAGTCTATCCCATTTCCTCAGCACAGGCATCGATCGTACACTTGCTGGCCGGACCAAATATGGTTGCATATAATCCTTTAACTTCCGGTCAGATAGCTCTGACTATAGCTCTTTCTTTCACACTCCTCCTTGTCGGTACGGTCTTATACTCAAGACTCGGCTGGAAGCTCGAGTAATTAATCAACCTCTATAAAATGAGTGTAAATAGCCCTGGCTGATGTCACGAATAGGAGCCAAAAGGATAAATGCTTGTTGAAATCGGTGTAGCAATCATTGGCGCTGGGGTGATTGGCCTGGCTACGGCTGGTGAAATCACGCAACGAAAAAAAGAAGTGCTCGTCTTTGAGAAAAACCATAGTTTCGGGCTTGAGACCAGCAGTAGAAATAGTGAAGTCATTCACGCCGGCATCTACTATCCCGAGGATTCCTTAAAGACAAGGTTTTGTGTCGAAGGGAAAAGCCTGCTTTACGAGCTTTGTGACAGGCATGATATAGCCTATAGAAAGCCAGGAAAGATCATCGTGGCGGCAAACGAAGATGAGACTGCCCAGCTTGAGAAGCTTTACGAGCAAGGAAGAAGAAATGGCGTCGAAGATTTAATGCTTCTTTCCCGGACGGAATTGAAGAAACTCGAGCCAAACATCGAAGCTAGAGCCGGGCTATTATCCCCTTCCAGCGGAATTTTTGATTCCTACACTTTGCTGAAGTTTCTTTACAGCCAAGCGAGGGAAAAGGGAGCTAAATTTGTGTTTGGCACTGAGGTGATAGGAATAGAGAGGATGGGGGCAAAGTACAGAGTTGAAATAAGGGATCGCGAAGGAATCTCTGCATTTATCAGCCGAGTTGTGATAAACGCTGCTGGCTTAAACTCTGACAGGATAGCCCAGCTTGCTGGGATAGACGTAGCTAAAGCAGGTTACAAACTCCATTACTGTAAAGGCGAATATTTTAGTCTAAGTTCAAAATATAGAAATGTTGTAAACAGGCTCATCTACCCCACCCCAGAGCAAGCTGGACATGGAATTCATGTGACCGTGGGGCTCGATGGTAGGGTGCGGCTTGGCCCCAACGCTCGCTATGTTGAGGAAGTAGATTATAGAGTCGATGAGACCCAGAAGAAAGCCTTTTATAACTCGGTCCAAAGATTCCTTCCCCATATCGAACTTGAAGATTTAGCCCCCGAATTTGCTGGTATAAGGCCTAAGCTTCAAGGGCCAGGCGAAGCCTTCCGCGATTTCGTCATCGCCCGTGAAGAGAAAGAAAGCCTCCCGAGCTTAATAAATCTAATCGGCATAGAATCCCCGGGTCTAACTGCCTCTCCTGCCATTGCCAGATACGTGGGCAGAATGGTGGATGAGCTTTTTGACTGAGGTTATTAGGGGCGGGGCTGTGGCTGTAAAGGCACCACGCTGTAAGAAGTTTTAAAATTTGGCATTTAATTTTTGGCAAGCAGCCTTCCCTTAATCTTAGTTGACATAATATTCTAATTGGCTGATTCTAATCTGGCTTAGCCAGAGGATGGTATTTGCGGTGAGTTTCTTCAGCATACTTATCGGAGGCATGGACATAGCGAGTGGTGGTATCCAAGGATTCATGACCCAGAAGAATTTGAAGAGCTGCCGGATTAGCACCTTCTTCAGCCAGATAAGTAGCGAAACCATGTCTCAGGGAATGTGCTGAAGTGGGAACGTTGATCTTTAATTTCTCTCGGTATCTTTTAATTCTATCCTGAAGGTAATTGGTGGAAATCCTTTTCCGTGATTTAGCTACATTTCTGCCGGCATAAGGGATAAAAAGGGCAGGACAATTATCCTGGCGAGTCACTAAATATGCATCCAGGTGCTGTTTAGCCCGTGGAGTTAAGTAAACGAAGCGTTGCTTTCTACCCTTGCCGGTAATAAAAATCCGCCCGGTATCGTCGATTTGACTACGGTTTAGACTGCATAGCTCAGAGATGCGCATGCCAGTAGCAAATAGCATTTCCAGCATGGCGCGGTTCCTTAAAGCCGTTTTGATATTTGGCTCTAAGGAACTTGGCGCTTCAATCAGTCTAATCAAATCCCCAAGCTCGGCTACCTGGGGATGTTTTCTTCCAGCCTTGGTTAATTTGACCGCTTCAGGTGGCAAGGGACAAGGGTAATCAATGTCAATTAAGTAGCGCAGGTAAGCTCTCAGCGCCGACAGCATGCGGTTTATAGAGCGGGAATCAAGCTGTTTTTCGCCTCGCTTTTCCAGATTCGCTGTTTTGCGATCACGCGAAACTAAATACGCTTTGTAGTAGGTGATAGCGCGCTTATCAACCTTATCAAACTCAATGTTGCTTTCATCCAGGAAATTGCTGAAAACATTTAAATCTCTTTCATAGTTGTAAATTGTCTCAGAAGAGTATTTATTGGCTTGTAAATTTAGTAAAAAATCATCAACATGTGGCAGCATCGACTTTACCTCCTTACAGATTTTAACTGAGTGTAAGGAATATTATACTCAGTTAAATTATGCCTACAAACACTCTTTTTGTCAACCCCTATTTACCCCATATTATTGCTGTGTGGAATAGTGATTATCAGGCTCAAGTCCTTCCCCGGAGCAAGCAGCATGAGAATGAGCTGAGGCAAGACATCGCTGTAATGTTTCTGAGGACTGGCGTAACAGTGACCGCTCCATAATAAAGTTCAAATATTTGATCTGTGATGGTGTTTATTTTGAGATGCAGATTGGCAGGACTACCTAGAAGGTCTCAGTGCTGGTGTTATCGGTATAGATGAAAGTGGCCAAAAGCATATTATCAGCCTGCATTTACGAAGTACCGTGTTCATTAGCCTTGCCGTCTTCTAAATATCAGCAGTGGCCTTTTTGCTCCCGGCAAGACCAATTGCCCGTTGCTTACATTCTTGAATGTCCTGCATTGCTTCAACTAGAATCGTCATCCTCTGCGCAGCTAGAGAACCTTCAGCGTGTATTGCTATTACCTCGGATTCAGCACTTAGTATATACCTTATCATCTGAAACATTCGCAACCTTTCCTCAGTTGATATCCCCGCTTTACCACCCAGGTATTTCTCTATGTAGCCTCGGGTCTTGGGGTTCTGCCAGTCCCGGTAAGTGGGCGCGGTAATGAGCAGACCACCAGCGATATCCTGTATGAGCTTGGTGCAGTTATGCCAGCTATTTGCGTAACTATACTTGGCGATATTGGTGATTGCCCGATTTGGGATAGGAATGCCCCCGTATATCTCGTAGTCCAGACAGGATGCCTTGGATAGCGACTTCAAAGTCTGAAGTTGAATTGCCAGGTCTGTGATTTGCTCTCTTATATGCGAGACTCTGTCTATACCATTGTACTCAGCTATGGCCTGGGCCACTCCCACCAAGATTTCAAGTATGGGAATATGGTAGCTGCAACCAGTATGGCGATGAAGGGTAGCAAAGTTGTAAACAAGTGGCATGGCAAACTCCCACTCACCGGCGAGGAATACCCTATCCCAAGGTACCAGCACATCGTCAAATATAATCATAGAATCGGTGTGAGTTCTGACCGGAATGTCAACGGGAAACTCGCCAGCTCCTCTCTGGTAATGGAAGGGATGGCATATCTGCACAACACCTCTGGTGTTAGCAGGTATGGCAAAAGAGACTGCATAGTCGGCATCAGCCTCGGACATGCTTCTGCAAGGCATTATCAACAGCTCGTTGAAGTATGCAGCAGCTGTGATGTGAACCTTTGCTCCCCTGACCACGATGCCATTGTGGTTCCTGTCAATGATCCTGAGATAGTAATCAGGATGAGCCTGTTTGGGGTCGGAAGGACGGAGTACCCTATTGCCCTTTACATCAGTCATAGCGCCGGCCATGCTGAGGTCATTCTTCTGTAGGTAGGCACGAAAATTTTCGGCCCGCTCAACATATTCTTGCTTGCCCATCATTTGAGCAGTCATGCTGACGGCATTCATGGAATCGGCGCCAATATCCTTGGTAAAAGGTACTATGCCTTGATTTGCTCTCGTCGCGGTTACCATTAGCTCGTGTCGCTTAAGGAGATCGTCGCTGTTTTTCGGAGTATAGTAGTATCTGCTTATTGGCTCCCCTGTCTTTTCATCCGTAACCACTGCCAGATCCCGGTATTCTGGCATCTCTGCCATTTCGTAATCGAACGCCGCTGTATCTACTCCTACCTTCAATGCGGGGTGCGTAGTGACATCCTCCACCTGTTCCCCATTTAGGTAGACTACTCGGCCATCTCTCAGACTCTCTCGGTATTCTGCTGCATTTTTAAGGCCCATATTCTTATCTCCTATCAATATAGATTCAACTGCATCTCACTTGCTATACTATAAGAAAAAAAGGGCATTGTCAAAGGATACCGGAATACATTATTTCGCGAAGAAGTGGTCATACCGTTCAAAGCCGGCTTTCACACCTGTCTCCCGGAAGAATATGACTCCCGCGTTGGCGGGCAGCTGAAATCCCAGCGGCGAACATAAAGGCAATGTAGCCTTCAGATCCTTGAAGCTGGCAAGCTCAATGGGTTACAATCATGATGTGGCAAGCGAACTAACTAAACAAAACATTGTCAAATTACTAGCTGAACTCCCTGGCGGAGTCGAGGTGGTGGCGGCAGCGAAAACAAGGACACCTGGGGAAGTCCTGGAAGCTGTTCAGGCGGGAGTAAAAATCATTGGAGAAAATTATGTCAAGGAAGCAAAGGAGGCATACGGACTGGTGGGAAAGAGAGCGAAATGGCATTTTATTGGAACCTTTCAAAAGCATAATGTCAGGAGAAGGGTGCTGGAAATATTCGACATGATAGAAAGTGTTGATTCTTTAGAAATAGCTAGGGAAATTGATAGAAAGTGTGCTCAAATTGGCAAAATAATGCCGATATTGATTGAGGTAAACAGTGGCAGAGAGCCCCAGAAATCAGGAGTGCTGCCAGAGGATTTGGAACAATTAGTAAGAGAAATATCCGGTCTTAGAAATATCAAATTGATGGGTCTTATGACCATGGGACCCCGTTTTGGAAACCCTGAAGACTCCAGGCCTTATTTTGTGGAGACAAGAAGGATATTTGAAAAAATTAAAGGGCTGGAGTTGCCCAATGTAGAGATGAAATATCTTTCCATGGGCATGACTAATTCTTATAAAGTTGCCCTGGAAGAGGGTGCCAATATAATCAGAATAGGCACTAAGATATTTGGCGAGAGGGTTCGTTCTTTATAATTCGATTACCAACCCTGCCCCACACTCTAAAGTTTTATCTTTAAATAGATCTCTTATCTCCTGCTTGTACATGGTGCAATGACAGGGGCAAATCAACGATAAGCCACGGAAAGCCTCAAAATTATGAAATCCATGGAATCCACCGGCAATTCCATAGAGCTTTCCAAACTTTGCAGCAGCGGCAAGAATGCTTTCCATCGCAGGGTGAGCACAACCTGTAAGCACAAATATCCCCTTATCAGTTTTGAGGACTAGGGATTGCTCTACTCCTTCGAGTTCACCAGTCGAGAAGATGGTTTCACGAATTTGAACGGAATTTTTAACCGTGGTTACCTTCCTTCCTGGAAATGCTCTCCTAAAGGAGCTTGGGAGGTAAAGTTCGGCAACCTTATTTATTCTAAGGGTTTCAGAAAGTCCTCCGGTATGATCGCCATGGGCATGCGAGATTACGATTATACTTATGTCCTGCGGGTCAATATTAAGCTCTTTCATATTATGTAGTAATGTGGGGCTATCAGCGCCTGTATCAAACAAGAGCGGTGATACTCCTGCATCTTCAATAAGGGCAGAAAATCCCCAACCCTGTCTTAGCCCCACTTTTCTTACTTCATTGTCGTAAACAATTGTAATTTTCATTGTCTCCTTTCTGATAGGAGCCTAACTCCAGTGACGTTTTTTAATTCACCTCCTAAATAACTGGCTATCTTATTTAGAAGCTCGTTCATACCCCATCCTTTGGCGGCAGAGATGAGAACAATGCCCTCGTTCGGCAACAAGATTTCTTCCTCGAAGTAAGGAATGGTAGTTAATGCTTTCAGCTCTGCCTCGCTGCTTAGAGCCAAGTCTAGCTTGTTGAATACGGTAAATTTTGGTTTCTTTTCCAGATTTAGCTCGCTGAGTATCTTTTCTACTGTGAGGCACTGATTAGCAGCATTCTTGTGTGTTATGTCAACTATATGTAGAAGTAAATCAGCCTCATCCAGTTCCTCTAAAGTGGCTCGAAAGGCGGCAATTATTGAAGGCGGAAGCTTGTGAATAAAGCCAACTGTATCGGTGATTAGAAATCTTTGCCCAGTAGGCAGAACCAGCCGTCGAGTCACGGGATCCAAAGTAGAAAAGAGCCTATCTTCCACATCTACACTGGCTTTGCTTAAGGTGTTAAACAGAGTGCTCTTACCGGCATTAGTATAACCCACAAGAGCCACGATGGGCGTGCCGGTCTCCTTACGGCGCCTCCTGTAAAGTGCTCGATGCTTCCTGACACTTTCTATTTTATGCTGAAGGAGGTTGATACGCTTATAGATAAGGCGGCGATCGGTTTCCAATTGTGCCTCACCGGGACCTCTGGTGCCGATGCCACCGCCAAGCCGCTCTAAATGGCGCCACTGCCCGACAAGCCGGGGCAGAAGATACTGGTGCTGGGCCAGTTCAACCTGGAGTTTTCCTTCATGGGTTCGAGCTTTTCGGGCGAATATGTGTAAAATCAGAGCGCTGCGGTCAATAACTTTGACCCCCAGTGCCTCTTCGAGATTTCTTTGCTGCCTAGGCGAGAGTTCATCATCAAAGATTACCGTGTCGTACTGAGTTTGCTCTTTGAGGCTAATTAGCTCCTCAATTTTACCCTTACCTATATAATAGGTAGGCGAAGGCGCATTCAGGTTCTGAGTTAACATACCTGCTACATTGGCGCCTGCTGTTTTCGTCAGATAGGATAGCTCTTCTAAGGAGTCTGTAACTGACCAATCATGGTTGGAGACCTTGCTTCCTACTCCTACTAGGAGTGCTTGTTCTACCTTGGCTGCCGTAGTAAAAAATTTCTGCTTTATCTCCCCCTCCTACACACATTCGGACTTGCTTAGTTGCTAACGTTCCTCACAATGACAATTTCGGGCGTGCCAAGCCGATAGACGATTTATCCCCTCTTCCAGGCGGTCATCGGAAATGGTCAGGGAAAGTCTGATGTAACCCTCTCCCTCCTTCCCGTAGCCAGTTCCTGGGGTTACCGCTATCCCGGCTTCGTCCAGCAATTTCTTGGTAAAATCCATAGATGTATATCCCTGGGGAATCTTAGCCCAGATATAAAAGGTTGCCTTGGGTATTCTGGCCTTCAGCCCTATCTCATTAAGGACTTTTAGTAACTTATCTCGGCGACGTTGAAAAATAGCATTATGCTCAGCGATATGTTCCTGGGAGCCGCGCAGAGCTTCCACAGCGGCATATTGAATTGCCTGGGGAATGCCTGAATCCAGGTTGGATTTAACTTTAAATAAGGCATCCACCATGTCAGCGTTACCTACCACCATGCCTATTCGCCAACCCGTCATATGATAGGTTTTGGACAGGGAATGAAATTCCACACCTGTTTTCTTTGCCCCAGGTGTCTGCATGAAGCTCGGTGGCTTATAGCCATCAAAAGCAATTTCGGTATAAGGAGCGTCATGGCAGATTGCTAAGTGGTGCTGCTGTGCGAAATGAACTGCTTTCTCAAAGAAATCAAGGCCAGCTATAGCGCCGGTGGGATTGTTGGGGTAGTTAAGCCACATAAGCTTTGCCTTATCGGCTACCTCGGCTGGAATAGCTTTAAAATCAGGCAGAAAATCATTTTCTTCCTTTAAAGGCATAAAGTAAGGCTCGCCGCCGGCTAATATGGTGCCCAGAGAAAATGGCGGATAGCCTGGGTCAGGCACCAAAGCCATGTCACCAGGCTCAATAAAGCATAAAGCTATATGCCCGATCCCCTCCTTGGAGCCAATAAGCGGCAAGACCTCTTTAGCCGGATTCAGGGTAACGCCGAAGCGTCTCTCATACCACTCAGCAATGGCCTGGCGAAGTTCGGGCAGGCCGGCGGTTTCGGGGTAACGATAGTTTGTAGGGTCACGTGCTGCCTGGCACATATGTTCGATGATGTGAGATGGCGTGGGTAAATCAGGGTCGCCGATAGCAAAGCTGATTACTTCCTCCCCTCTAGCCCGGAGCTCAGCGATTTTCTGATTTATTTCCACGAAAAGATATGGAGGCAATCTATTAAGCCTTTTGGCTAATTCCATCAACTCTTTCCTTCAAACCATTCGCCAGTGAAAACTTCCTCCACTGGACCGGTAAGCAACACCTCCCCTACCCTATCCCAGGATACGGTCAAAGTCCCACCTTTGAGTATTATGTCAACTTGCGGCTCTACGTAGTCCAATAATTGAGCGGCCACAGCTATGGCGCAAGCACCACTACCACAGGCCAGAGTTTCTCCAACACCACGCTCCCATACCCGGGCTTCTATCTTCTCCCTGCTCAAGACCCTGGCTACCTCAAAATTGGTCCTTTGGGGGAACATGGGGTGCCTCTCTACTTTTGGTCCTATCTCAGCTAAAGGAAAATCAGCAATTGGCCGGGATAAAAAGCTCACGGCGTGGGGATTTCCCATGGATAGAAGAGCCAAAGTCAACTCTTTTCCGTCTATCACTAAAGGATAGTCCAGTATTGGTATTATGTCAACTTTAATTTTGACAGGAACTTGCTCCGGTTGGAACTGGGGCAGGCCCATATCTACCTCGACCCGGTTGGCCTTATTCCCTGACATATAAGCTTTAACCTTTCTTACGCCTGCCAAAGTCTCTATGGCAAGATAGAGATTGCTTAGCTCCGCTCGCGATGACATTTTGCCAATCAAGCTTTTCTCAATAGCATACTTGGCAAAACATCTCAGCCCATTGCCGGAAACCTCGGCCTCAGAACCGTCGGAATTAAAAATACGCATCTTTAAATCAGCGATGGTCGAATCCTGCGCCAGTATCAAGCCGTCAGCTCCTATACCAAAGTGACGGTCACACATAGCTCGAGCCAACTTTGACCACTCCCCTTCTATAGTTCTGGCGTCAACCAGAATGAAGTCATTACCCGTGGCCTGTAACTTGGAGAAGTTCATAATATGAAGCCTTCTATGAGACCCTTCACTTTGTTCAGGGCGGCAACATTGTCTTTGGCTTCTGCCTCGCTAGTATCAAACCAGTGAATTCTGTTATCGCTAAGGCGAAACCAGGCATACTGGTGGCGAGCCAGTCGATGGGTTTCATATTTTATTTTATCAATAGCCTGAGGCAAAGTCATCTCGCCTCGAAGAAACTGTCCTATTTGCTTGTAACCTATTCCCGACATAGAAGGCAAGGCAGGGCTATAACCTTTTTTCAATAGCTGTTCCACTTCTTCAACCAATCCCATTTGTACCATTTTATCAACCCGCCAATCAATCCTTCTATATAGCTCGCTTCTTTTTCGGGTTAAACCGATGAGCAGGATGGGGAAACCTGGCGCCTCTTTACGCTGTAATTGAGAAGGATGCTGCCCTGTCGTATGATAGATTTCCAGGGCCCTTATAATACGGCGAGTATTATTAGGATTGATTTTTGCTGCCGCCATAGGGTCAATATTCTGCAATTCCTGATAAAGGCTTTGGCTATCTTCTTGCTCGGCTCTGTCTTCTAACTGCCGTCTTAGCTTTTGGTCAGGTGGCACCTGAGGTATCTTCCATCCTTCCACCAACGACCACACATAAAGGCCGCTGCCACCGACCAGTAAGGGTAATTTGCCTTTCTGCCTAATGGCTTTCAGCGCCTTAATGGCTAGTTGATGATACATAGCCAGGCTAAAATCTTCGTCAGGCTCGATTACATCGATGACATGGTGAGGGACCGATGCCCTCTCAGCCGGACTCGGCTTATTAGTGCCGATATCCATATACCGATAGACCTGGCGGCTATCGGCGCCTACTATCTCTACGGGAAAGTATTGAGCAAGGTGCAGAGCAAGATCACTTTTTCCTACAGCAGTGGGACCAACAATGGCAATCATTCCCAAGTAGTCAGTAGTCAAAATTCAGTAGTCATGACTTGGCTACTCTCCTAGCATATGCCTCTAGAAGCCGACTGATCTCTTCTAGATTCTTTTCTAGCGTTCTTGTATCTCCATAATCAAGATCCCTGGCCAGGATCAACTAATAGCGGCATTCCTCGATAGAGCCTTGAGCAATATTGTAAAAACGAGCCTTGTCGGGATTTCCTTTTCTCTTGAATCCCTCAGCGATATTGGCTGGTATTGAAATCGCCGCCCGTCGCAACTGAGATACTAGCCCAAACTGTTCCCCACTGGGAAAGCAATCTGTGAAATGATAAATCTCTAAGACCCATTGATGAGCCTTTTGCCAGACTATCAGATCCTTAAAACTCTTAGATGACATACTGGCTACTGGCTACTGACTACTTCGTTCTTCCTTTGATTTCAGCGGTTTGCTCAACAATACTTACGAATTCCTCAGCTTTGAGGCTAGCTCCGCCAACCAGGGCACCATCGATTTCTGGATGGGAAATAAACTCAGCAATGTTAGCACTGGTAACACTGCCGCCATAAAGGATGCGTAAATCCTGAGCTATACTTTTATTCCACAGCTTAGCCACAACGTCACGAATAAACTGGATAGTAGCTGCTGCCTGCGCGCTGCTTGCCGCCTTACCTGTGCCAATAGCCCAAACCGGCTCGTAGGCAATCACCAAATCACGGACAGGCTCTATACCCTTCAAAGCTGCCGTCACCTGCCTATTAATCACCTCCTCTGTCTTGCCAGCTTCATTCTCTGCAAGCCTCTCCCCAACACACAAGATAGGCTTAAGCTCGTTTGCCAAAGCTGTCTTTACCTTTTTGTTGACTATTTCATCAGTTTCCCCAAAATAACCTCTCCGCTCAGAATGTCCTAGTATGACAAATTCGCATAACTCGCTAAGCATTACCGGGGATATCTCACCGGTATAGGCCCCTTTAGTCTCAAAATACATATTTTGAGCACCTAGCTTAATAGCCGAACTCTGGAGCATCATATTTATGGCAACTAAAGATACGAATGGCGGGCAAAGTACCTTTTCCACTCCTTTTATCCTGTCCAGTTTCTCAAGCATCTCGAGAACAAGCCGTTCGGCTTCAGCAACCGTGGTATTCATTTTCCAGTTGCCAGCAACAAAAGGGATTCGCATTTCACAACCTCCTGTTATTTCTTATCTAACAAAACCTTCACACCAGGTAAGGTAACGCCCTCTAAAAATCTCAGGCTGGCACCACCTCCTGTGGAAACATGGGTCAGCTTATCAGTTAATCCCATTTCTTGAACTACTTCAGCAGAGGAGCCACCGCCAATAATAGTAGTGGCATTGAGAGTAGATAGAAAACTGGCTATAGACCTGGTTCCTTGAGCAAATTGAGGTATCTCATAAATCCCCATAGGGCCATTCCACGTGATGGTACGACATTTTCTTAGCTCACTGCAGAAAAGCTCAATGGATTGAGGGCCAATATCTACGATATGGCTACCCGATGGTATATTAGTTGTTGGCACTACTCTAGTTGGGGCTCCGGCTCTGATTTCTTCCACCACAACTGCATCAATGGGGAGTAGAAATGGGACCCCCCACTCCTTGGTTTCCTGTAACAATTTCTTGGCCAGGCCCAACTTATCGTCCTCTATTAAAGAATGCCCTACCTCATATCCTTGTGTCTTTAAGAAAGTGGCGGCCATGCCACCACCAACCAGCAGCATGTCAACCTTTCTTAACATATTCTGCAATAGCTCTATCTTATCGCTCACCTTAGCACCGCCTATAAGGCAGGCCAAGGGTCGCTCTGGATTATGCAAGAGCTTCTCCATAACCTCTAGCTCTTTTTTCATTAAAAAGCCAGCCACCGCAGGCAAGTATTTAGCTACACCTACAGTAGAGGCATGAGCCCGGTGAGCAGTGCCAAAGGCATCATTAACATAAATATCAGCTAGCCTGGCCAGCTTCCGGGCAAAGTTGGTATCATCTGCTTCCTCTTCGGGGTGAAAGCGCAGATTTTCCAAAACTAAAATATCGCCTTCTTTGAGTGTCCTTACTTTGCTTTCTACTTTCCGGCCTATACAATCGGCTGCCGTGCTGACAGGTAAGCCCATAAGTTGTGACAACCTCTGCGCTATTGGCGCCATCCGCAAATTTTCAATTACTTTGCCTCCAGGGCGTCCTAAATGAGAGCAGAGGATTACCTTGGCTTTATGGTCAACGAGATATTTGATAGTAGGTAGTGAAGCCCGGATGCGGCTATCGTCGCTAATGGCGCCAGTGTTTATATTTAGTGGAACATTAAAATCGACTCTGAGCAGAACCTTCTTGTCTTTAACCTCTATATCTTCGACAGTCTTTTTCGGCATTTCCCCTCCTAGAAGTCACGTTTCAGTAGAAAGCAGGCTGTCTCTTTAAGCGGAGCTTGCCTGGATGTGTCAAGCCGAGTAGCCTCGAGTTGTGCCAAAGCTTTGTAATAGTATCGCTCAGCCAAATTCTCAGCGTAATCCCTGGCGCCTAATTGGTCCAGAATCTTCGTAACCTTCTTGATATCTTCGCCTTCGATAGATTTCTGAGAATAAAGCTTCTCGAGTCTCTTCCTTGCCTCACCTTCGCTATTTTGCAATCCGTAAACTACGGGCAAAGTTTTTTTCCTCTGTGAGATATCGCTAACAGATTTACCAATGCTTTCCTCCATTCCCCAAATTCCCAGTATGTCATCACAAATCTGATAGGCTATGCCTAATTCCTTGCCGAACAGGTGAAAAAAGTTCACCAACTTACTATCCTCGCTGCCCAGGTATGCTCCCAAAGAAGTCGATACAGCAAGCAGGGCTGCTGTTTTCTTGGCGGCCATGTCAAGGTAATCCTCGATGGTGGTGTCCAGACGGTTCTCATATTCGACGTCTAAGTATTGTCCCTCACAAAGCTCCAAACAAGCCAGGCTCAACATTTTAATGGAACTGGCGATTTTTTCATCGGCTATTCCCTTCTCTTTCAGTTTAAGTAACGCTAAATAAGCCAGAGTGAACATGGTATCGCCGGCGTTTATCGCTTGGGACTGACCCCATAATTTCCATACAGTTGGCCGGTGATGACGCTCATCGCTGGCATCTTCTATATCGTCATGGATTAAAGAAAAATTGTGGATGAGCTCGACGGCTGCGGCGGCGGGCATTACCTGCGACGTGTCACCCCCCACCGCTTGACAACTAAGAAGGCAAAGGGCAGAGCGAATAAATTTGCCCGATTCTTTGCTACAGGAATGTCCATGCTCATCCTGCCAGCCCATATGGTATCGTAGCATATTACAAAGAGCTGAAGGACAGCTATCGATAACCTTCTTTAACTCAACTCGCACTGTGTCGCGATAAGATGTGAAGGACTCAGGCACGCTATATTTTATGCTCATAAAAGCCAGTCCATATTAACGGCTAAGAAAACAGATTGTCAACAGGTAGCCATAACGGACAAGATAACTGCCAACAAAAAGCTTGATAAAACTCTATCAGCAGGCTATAATTAGCACTTTGGTAGTAAGAGTGCTAATTACAGGAGGTAATTAGATGAATTGTTCTGTATGTGGGAATCCATTGCTTTTTGACAGGGTTGTTTTCCATTGTTCCTGTGGTGCCTTTGTGCATGCCTACTGTTGGGATGAGCATGTATTGCAAGCTCATCAGCCATCTTTTGAGATAGGCGCCGTCAATTTGGATGGCGAATTTATAGCAAGGGAGAGCAAAGTAGAGGAACAGGTTTCAACGGCGCAGGTCTCGGGGGAACAAAGCCCGGATGAGCAAAGCTCAGAGGAAGAAATAACACCTCTTTTAGAATAAAGGAGAATATACATGCCTACTTATCAATATCGCTGCCTGAATTGCAACCTTCAATTTGAGCTTAAGCAGAGCTTTAACGATAAGCCGATAGCTGATTGTCCTACCTGCCACGGAATTGCCCGTCGCCTTTTCTGTCCTGTCCCCATCATATTTAACGGGCCAGGCTTTTATGTAACCGACTCCAGGGAGGAAAGGGGAAAAAGGACCAATCCTGAAGGGTTAGGGAAAAAAGAAAAAGATAGTGGAGGCAGTGAATCATGAAATGTCCTGTCTGTGGCAAGGAAGTCAGGGCCCATATTTATTACTGTGCCAAATGTGCCGTTTATGTGCATGAGAAATGCTGGCAAAGGCATGTAGCACAGGCTTACAAAGACTAGCTCCCAGCAGTTTAACTGATTTTACGGGATATTTATATTCCCAGAATGTCCTTAATTAGCTTCTTCCTTTCTTCAAAGCTCGGAAGACGCCGAGGATTTGTCAATGCTGCTACATCAAAACCCATTCCATCTATTGCTCCCGCTAAGAAGACTTTCTCTGGGTCTTTAATTTCTTTCGCAAATTCTCTTGCATCCTTCTTGTATTCCGTACTAGCCATCATAGACTCTGCCTTCGCTCGTATTGCATCCTCGACAACTTTATCTAGCATTGATTACCCTCCTCTAACATTTATTGAATATTTCCCTTTTTAAATATTATACTACATTCCACTCAGGTATTATGTCCCCCGAATATCCCTCCGGAATCTGTTTTCAGTCCTACAGCTTAAGAGTAAACCTTTGGTTAGGGATTCAAGACTCGTAGTGGTAACTAGAGATTCCGAAAGTAGTTGGCCTGCGGCTTGTTTTGCCATACGTTTTGTCGTAGAATTTGAGTGTGCTTTACATGTCCCTGTAGCTCAGTTGGACAGAGCGGCTGCCTTCTAAGCAGCGGGTCGAGGGTTCGAATCCCTCCAGGGACTCCATGGTAAACTTGAGCTTTAGTAAATAGGCGATGACTGATAAGTATGACGTAGAGGTGAAGTTACTTGCCGTCACCCCTGATGCCGAAAAATTGATAGAGACGGCAGGTAGGCTGTGCTGGGACACACAAGATAAAACAGGCACGATACCCGACCGAATTCAGAAGTGGCTGGAGGTTGGACATGAGTCAATGATTGAACATGCCTGCGCTACCTTCTACATTCGTGCCAGCCGCGCCCTGACCCATGAGCTTGTAAGGCACAGATTGGCAAGTTACAGCCAGAGAAGTCAGCGATATGTGAAAGAAACCGAGCCAAGATATGTCGAGCCGCCTCCAATTAAAGGCAACGAATCTGTCCATAAGCAATTCGAGGAGGTAATGACGACTTGCTGGCAAGCCTATGGTGACTTATTAGCCAAAGGGATAAAAGCTGAGATTGCTCGCTATGTCCTGCCCAACGCCTGTGAGACCCAGATAATCTGCACCTGGAATTTCCGCGAAATTCGCCATATCGTCAAGCTGCGCACATCCAAACGAGCGCTTCCTGAGTTTAGAGCTGTCGCCGAGGAAATTCGGAAGATAGTAAAGGAAATAGCCCCCCAGGTATTTGCGGATTTATAAGTGGTGGAGTTGAGTCATTTCTTGAGGTCCTTAGTGTCGACTTCCTTCGGATACCAGCGTTCATTAAAAGCAGGAAGGTTTTTGCTATGGGTTAAGATGACAATCTCGTCGCCTTTACGGAGTTTTGTGGCTTTATCAGCAAAGTGAAATTTATTGTCACGATAGTAAAAAACGACCCTTGCATCTTTGGGAAGCCCCAGTTCACTAACACGAATTGCGTCCTCCTCCCCAGCCGTAAAAGTGAAAAATCTAGCGTCTTCTTTTAACAACGCGGATAAATTGATATTATCAAGTCCGCGTACCATATTGTCTAGGTGCCGGCTCATCGCCCATACCGGGATAATAGTATCTTCAAGCCCTAGTTCACGGCATAATAGCACCAAATCCGTATCTTCGATGCTGGTTATAACGCGCTTAAAGCCCATCGAGCGTCCCAACAGGGATGTGATGATATTAATCTGGTCGCTATTGGTCAGGCAAAATAGAATATCGCTGTTTTTGGGGTTAACTTGACTAAGTATTGCCGGCTTGGTCGAATCGCCATGCAGGAAGCTGCAATCCAGCTCATCGGAAATCCGATCGATTTTTTCCCTATCGACTTCTATGATAATCACTTCGTGTCCCTGCTTTATCAATGTTTTGGCTGTTATAATCGTTAACGGGCTGGCGCCTGAAAATACAATCCTCATATTATTCCTCCAGTCTTCTTCCAATCCAAGTTCGAGGATAGAATAGCACTAACCAGGCAAGAATTTCCAATCTTCCAAGAAGCATATCTGCACATAGAACTCCTTTAAGAATCGGATGCAGTTCGGGAGCAGTTATTCCAGTCGATAATCCGACCGTACCAATCGCTGAGACAACCTCGAATAACGAATCAAGCGGGTTATGCCCCATGCTTATAAATACTAGCCACGAGATCGCAATGACCGCCAGAAAAACAAAAACGATACTTAAGGCGTTCCGTATCTCGTCTGTTTCCAGCCGGCGCCCGCCGAGACTAGCTTTGGCAACGGCTTGCTTGGGCATACTAGGACGTTGTAGGAAAATATAGAGCGCCTGTCCCAAAATCAATAAGCGTAGAATCTTGATGCCTCCGGCAGTAGACCCGGCGGCGCCGCCCAGAAACATGGAAAAAATAAGCGTAAGTTTTGCACCGGCACTGATTTGGGAAATATCCAGTGTAGAAAAGCCCGCCGTTGATTGGGCAGAAAAAGCATTTAATGCCCCGTGGCGCAGGGCCTGAATCCAGCTAAAACCATCCTGGGTAAAGAGAAACAATGCCACAAGAAGAGCTATCACCAGACCGGATATAAGGAGCCCCTGCAACTGGCGGTCTCGTATCAAAACTCTTCCGCCCTCTTTAAACGAGCGAAAGTATAAAAACAGAGGAATAGAGCCTGCCACTGATAGCAATATCACCACCGCCTGTAGCCACTGACTATTAAGTCCCGCCAGGCTGGCATCATGGGGTGAAAACCCTCCCGTAGATACCGCGGAAAGAGAGTATATTACGCTATTGAACCATCCGGCGCCCAGTAAACCTAATACGATAATGCCGAAACCGGTCAGAATTGAGTAGACGATAAGCATATGTCGAGCATGTGTCCTGGTACTACCGACCAGGTCGTCTTCATAGTCTTCCAAATCGCCAATGCGTTTGGCTGCCAGACCCGGCCGAATCATGGTTGCCACGAAAAGAATCACGATACCCAGTCCACCGACCCACTGCATCCAGGCACGGGAAAATAGAAAAATAGCCGGTTTATCTGCCACCGAAGCCGTAACGCTCAAGCCTGTTGTCGTTACGCCGGAGATGGTCTCGAATAGCGCATCTGCAAAGCTTAAGCCGGAAGCCATGGTGGGCCAGGTCATCACTATCGGCGCAAATAGAAATATCAAAGCTGTAACGACTATGGCTTCGTTCGTTTGGACGCGTTTGACGGTCGGCAGCCTTCGCAGGAAAAAACCCATAGTAAATACACCCACGGCAACAATGAAATACCGGAGCGTAACATGGTAATCGCCGAGTAGAATGGATACAACTAACGGCACCAGCGTAAGCAGTGCCAGAACGATGCAGAGCTGGCCGAAATATTTCAGTACCGGCAGAGGTCGAACGGAATACCTCAGTGCACGCACTATTAACCCCGGTTCATTTCAATTCTATCGTTGATATCGACTCCATAGCCGGTTCTTGATAAGCATATGAGCTTAGAGATGCAAGTCGGATACGCAGTATATATATATCAATTACAACCTATTATAGCTCTTTTAAACAAGATATTGTGAGGACCAATCGTGCGATAGGGACAGCGCATTTTGAAGAAGGCTGATGTGAGTTTTATATCTGGGCACCGCGAGCCGAAAAAGTGGAGCTGAGGGATTCGAACCCCTAACCTCCTCCGTCCAAAAGAGGTCATATCACTGTGACAGAGCAGGCTCTGGTACATTACCTTTATTCCTCTACTATGAGCCAATTCTTGGCCCGTTCTAATGCTCTTTCCCAACCACGTCGCAACGCCTGACGTTCTGTGGTTTCCATGTATGGCGTGAACCGCTGGCCTACTTCCTGTAGCGATTCTATCTCTTGACCAGATTTCCAAAACCCTATCCCCAAGCCAGCGAGATAGGCTGCTCCTAGAGCCGTCGTCTCTAACATTTTTGGTCGAGACACTTCTACTCCGGCGATGTCAGCCTGAAATTGTGCCAGGAAGTTGTTAATCGCAGCCCCACCATCCACCCGTACCTCCGCCAGCCGAAGACAAGAATTAGCCACCATCGCTTCCAGAACGTCCGTCACCTGATAAGCGATTGATTCCACAGCAGCTCTGACAACCTGGGCCCTGCCGCTGCCACGAGTCAGCCCGACGAGCATACCGCGCGCATACATGTCCCAGTGAGGTGCCCCCAGGCCAACAAAAGCGGGTACCAGGTACACACCACCGGTATCCTTTATTTCCATTGCCAGTCGCTCCGACTCCCCTGCCTCCCTGATCAATCCTAAATCCTGTAGCCATTGGATAGCTGCCCCTGCAATAAATACACTGCCTTCCAAAGCGTACTCTGCCTCCCTGTCGAGGCTACAAGCCAGGGTAGTCAGCAGACCATGTCTGGCTACGACAGGTCTCTTGCCTATGTTCATAAGCACAAAAGCACCTGTGCCGTATGTCACCTTAGTCATACCGGGCTGATAGCATGCCTGGCCAAACAAGGCCGCCTGCTGGTCACCGGCTACTCCAGCAATGGGAATCCCGTCCTCGGTATAACCAAAAATGTTAATCGAAGGGTAAACATCTGGCAGCATAGAACGCGGAATGTTAAAGAGTCGCAGTAATTCGTCATCCCAATCCAGGGTATTGATGTTGAACAGCATGGTGCGCGATGCATTTGAGAAATCGGTGGCATGTACTCTGCCATTGGTGAGCTTCCAGAGCAACCAGGCGTCCACGTTACAAAATAGAATCTCACCCCGTTCTGCCCGCTCCCGTATCCCAGGCAGGTTCTCCAAAAACCACTGTATCTTTGTTGCCGAAAAGTAGGCGTCGATTAGCAAGCCAGCCTTGGCCTGGATGATTTCAGCCATCCCCTGTGCTTTGAGTTGGTCACACCTGTCTGCCGTCCTGCGGCACTGCCACACGATAGCCCGTCCTATAGGCTCTCCGGTTACTCTATCTACAAGTATGGTCGTCTCCCGCTGATTGGTGATGCCTATGGCGGCGATATCGGCGTCCTCAATTCCGGCAGCATGCTTGGCTTGGCTGACTGCTTGTAAAGTCTGCTTCCAAATCTCCGAGGGGTCATGTTCCACCCAGCCTGGCTTGGGATAATACTGGGGAATCCTGGCGTAACTACGCCCACGTATGATCCCATCACGGTCAACAATAAGTGCTGTTGTCCCGGTGGTGCCTTGATCAATAGCAAGAATGTAAGTTCTCACTCTACATCCTTCCCTTCGCTAACTCATGGATATGGGCTCGTTATCGTCCGGTAGTTATCGAAGTGCAGCAAAGCAATCCGATATAGCAGCTTCTACATCCTTCCCTTCGAAAAAAACTGCGTAAACTTGCGTTAAAAGGGGCAAGTCATTTATGTTTAACTTACCATTTTTGCTCAATATTTGCGCTAGCTTATATACTGCTTTAGTGGCTGGATAAGTCTCGACGGTTTGATGCCTATTTTTCATTTCCTCAAGTGCCTGTTCTGTCGACATGCCACCCCCGAGCATCTTCCCAAATAAGCATGTCCGCCCCCCGAGAGCGGTGACATATAAATCCCCGATGCCTGCTGGTCCTAATACAGTTTCTTCCTTTCCTCCCATTGTTTGGACAATTTTGGATAGTTCAACTACTGCCTCCCATAGCAACGCCGCTCTTAAGTTGTGCATTTTCACTCTGACATCTGTTTTGCCTTCTACTCCGTCGCAGAACCCCATGGCAACAGCGAATACATTTTTTAGTGCCGCACACAGCCCGACACCTATAACATCAGTGGTTATCTTCATCTTGTAAACTGGAGTGGTGAATACTTCTTGGCAGTGTCGGGCTGCAGCCAGGTCCTTTGAGGCGAAAACAACTTCAGTGGGCACACGCTCAGCAACCCCCTTGGCTATTGAGGGGCCACCTACTGTTACCATTGGATTTTTGCCGCGGAGTGCCTCTGGGAATTCGCTCTCGATTACATCCAGCATTGTTAGCATATTCCCAGTTTTAGAGTCTTCCTCCAGCCCTTTGGCAGCATTTACTATGATCATCCCGTCTTTTACAAAAGGAACTAACCTCTGCATTATAGACCTGATGCCGGAGGATGCAATCGCTAACACAACAACCTCTACATTTTGGCAAGCCTTTTCCAACTCCGCAGCGGAAAACAGGGTGACACACCATGGCAACGCAATGCCTAATCGGATGTGCTGCCCGGTCCTCGCCATTGTCTCCAGGACTTCGGCATCAAACTCAGTCCCCCAGAGATTCACCTCCTGCTTATTCTGGCATAATGGAACGGATAAAGCAGTGCCCATATTTCCAGCGCCCAAGACAAGAATCTTGCCCATTTGCTCACACCTCTTCGTAAGTAGAGTCGTCTACAAAACCATTATAATTAAAACAAGGTAACAGTTTAGTTTCCCCAAAACCTTAGTCTATGGTGTATCATCCCCCCTACGCTTTGAAGTATCTTTTGGTTTTTTCACGAGGCATGTAACCTGCCACTTGGGGGCGGGTTAAAATTGGCTAGTGGTAGGTAACTAAAAGATACCTCATTTGGTCTGCCTCGTCAAGGCTTACGAAGTAGTTCCCTTCTGCTATATATTACTTCGGACAGAGCGTGCGGCTTCCACCAATTGAATTGACATAGATGGAGAAAAGGCCCGAGTACACTACATTCTGCCGATGTTATCAGACGGGAAGATGAAGAAGTCTCTCGGAGTTCTGCCTATGGTTACCTTTGGTGGAGCTGAGGGGATTCGAACCCCTGACCTCCTCCGTGCAAGGGAGGCGCTCTCCCAATTGAGCTACAGCCCCACGCCCAATTATTGTAGCAGATACTGTGTGGTAGCAAAAGCTTCATCCTTTTTAGTTTATGGCATAGCTGTTATACTAACAAAGGGGATACATAAATGTTAGATTTAACAGAAATAACCATCTTAGGGGCATTCACCGGGGGGATTGTGTCATTTGCATCGCCTTGTATTTTACCGCTAGTGCCGGTATATCTGGCCAACATAGCTGGTGCATCAATTCTGACACCAGACCCTCCTGCTCGAAGACATATTTTGCTTCATACCATCAGCTTCATAGTCGGTTTCTCTCTGGTTTATACCCCTTTAGGAGCCCTCCTTGGCTTATTAGGAGGTGCAGCGCCGCAGGGTGTGTTGGACAAAGTAGCCGGTGCCCTGTTAATCGCGTTTGGCATATTCCTGATAGCCGTTACTAAGGTGCCATGGCTCAATTATGAGAAACGCCTTGACTTTGGCAAGGCCAAAGGTACAGGCTACCTGAGGTCTCTACTAATAGGGGTAATATTCTCCATTGGGTGGATCCCTTGTACCTCCGGAATTCTAGGGATTATATCGACTGCAGCTGTGAAATCGCAAACGGCGTGGCGTGGAGCTTATCTTTTGCTTGCTTATTGTCTAGGGCTGGGGCTGCCTTTCATCGCTGTGGGTCTGGCCTGGGGGGCATTATCACGATACCTAAAATGGCTCAGCCGTCATTATTCCATCATCATGATTGTAGCTGGAGTACTGCTTATCAGCGTAGGAATTTTGATGTTGACCGGTTATCTAGACTATCTCAGCGGGCTTCTTATGCCAGGAGGTTACTAATATGGCCAGTAGAATGTCAAAAAAGTTAATACGGGTAACCCTGATTATCACGGTTCTTGCTCTAGCTGGAGTCGCTCTGAGTTGTAGTTCCTCGCTATTATCCCAAGAGGCACCAGACTTCACCTTGCCTACTATGACAGGGGCTAACATAACCCTGTCTGAGCTCGAAGGGACTCCGGTGGTGCTTAATTTCTGGGCTACAACTTGCCCCCATTGTGTTGTGGAGCTACACTATTTTGAGGCTGTAGCCCAGGAGAGTGAAGGAGAGATAAAAGTCATAGCCATTAATATAGGTGAAAGTGCTTCAACGGTACAAACCTTCTTCGACGATTATGAACCAACCATGATAGTAGCATTGGATAAGAATAGAGAAGTTTTCGTGAACTATTGCCAGGGTGATAACCCACAAGGGTATATTCCAATTACATTATTCGTCGATAGCGAAGGTGTAGTTCAGTACATTAAAATTGGCGCATTTCAAAGTGAGACCGAGCTGTGGGAGGCCCTGGACAGCGTTTTTGAACTATGATTCTTCAAACTTCCTGAAGACAAGGGTGGCATTAACTCCACCGAAGCCAAAGGAATTGGAAAGAGCTATTTTTACTTGCGCCTTTCTGGCGATATTAGGGACATAATCCAAGTCGCATTCAGGGTCCGGGGTATCATAATTTATGGTAGGCGGTATAATACCATCCCTGATGGTAAGAATAGTGAAAATAGCTTCTACTGCACCTGCTGCCCCCAATA
>Ga0315547_1000362_pt1 | contig 47219 bp, 45 predicted proteins | sample SalMarSW160240MG_2_FD_202542 | JGI IMG/M metagenome (GOLD analysis project Ga0315547, IMG submission 202542) | Salt marsh sediment microbial communities from the Plum Island Ecosystem LTER, Massachusetts, United States - Salt Marsh Sediment SW1601-240 ...
CCAGCTAGTGAATCAAGCAAGTTAGGTAGGGTATGTTCCTCGTTTCGCGCCGGGATGATTACCGAGACACTCGGATTATGGATATTTCTATAGGTCAAAACTCTGCAAGAAGATATACGAAATAGAAGGAGGAAAGCAGGTACCCAAAACACCAGATTGACTATAAAATATATAGATATATCAGCGATGTTCATGCTGAATTATTCGTGTACCAGCGATATTCATTCTGGTGTTCTAGGCTGACTCACCACGCCCAATCAATGAAACAACTTCCTCGAAATATTTTCCTTCCTTAGTAAAGAGATAAGCCATCTCTGGATTAGATTCCAGAAAACTGGTGTGAAAAACTTCCGACTCTAATAAATTTTACTGTGTGTTGCTGTGGCTAATACACCTTTTTTCTTATCAGTTGAGCTATAACTCCGCCGGTAACAAGCACCAGGCCGACAATCGTAACGACTACCACGCTTTGCTCGGGCACCGTTGTAACTGAAAGTCGTTTTAGCAGTATCCCGAGTAATGCCCAGTCAACGACAAGGCAATAAAAGATGTCTTTCCGGGTGAAGAGTACGGATAATGCAATAGCGATACCAACGATAATCACTGCTACTGCCCAGAACTGCTCACCAAGACCCCATGCGTTCCAGTTGATATTCACCAGTAGAGCCGTGGCATTGGCAATCGTGGCTATGGTAATCCAGCCGAGGTAGACACTGAAAGGAAGATGCACTAAATATTTTTCAGTCTTCGGCGCCTCTGCTTTGCCAATATTCAGCCTAAGGTAAATTGCTAGCAGGCTTCCGAAGAGTATCAGCATCAGGACCAGGGATAGGGGGACAATTTCATAATGCCACGCAAATATCCAGCCGATGTTGGCGATGCAGGAAATAAAGAATAACGGCCCGATTCTCTGTACAAAATCAACCTTCTGGGCGTCTCTTCTAACAGAGGGTATTAATTGGTATATGACGAAGATAGCAAGTAATACATAGATTAGCCCCCAGATTGCAAAAGTCAGCCCCTCTGGCGTAAACAAATTTGGATATTGGTCAGATAGGTAGGCGGTCGTTTTGTTATTTATGGGGAGTATAACGGCCAGCGCATTAACGACAACAGTACCGAGAAAGCCCAGCAAGTTTAGAATCGACAGGGATAACACAAGACGACTTTTATTCATAGCTTTTCCTCCAGTTATTGATAATAACACTATGATGTATTATATACCAGTCATATTTCACTGTAAATGCCTTTCTAGAATTTGGCAGGCAGCTTAACGACTGTCTTCTCGTGTCAAGGCCGTTATCACAGGTCGTGACTCGTTGCACAAATCGCTCGATTGTTACTTTTTACGAGACGAGGCCTGGTATTGCGGCTTCAGAGGGCTTTGCTGTTATTAATTTGTCAGGATTGAGGCTTTGGTTCCCGCCTCAGTAGCAGGCGTAGGAAATGGATTGCCACTACTTCCACCCAGATTAGCGCGTTGAGTATTATGATTCGCTCATACAGACCGAACCAGCCTCTTTGCTCAGCAAACAAAGCGCCCATTATCAGAGCCAGGGCTAAAACACCGGCAATAAGTGTATAGATAAAGATGTTTTTCCAATTTGGGGTATTCTTGAGGCTGGGTGCGAGCGACAAAATAGCGATAGGGAATAACAAGCCAAGTCCATAAGATGCTATTGTGTGGATTGTTCCATCGATGGGTGGAGCCCCAGAGTGGTCCATATGAAAAGTGGCAATCAACATCAGCACGAAGCCACAGAGACCAAGAAGTACAATGCCGGCATGGAAGCCCCGGGCTCTACGAATGTTGAAAAAGAGCCCGGCGACAAAGATCTCCAATAGCAAGCCCATAGCCAGAAAACAAATCGATTGTAGCCAGCCTATGGGTTCCAACGCCAGGCTGCTGACCGAATTGCGGACCGGGCTGTAACCGGGAGTAGATAAAGATGCTGCGAGGTCTCCGACAATTACCACAATGGGTCCCACGATACCGACCAGAGCCGGGACACTGTTGATGTTCAGACGTTTAGACATAGCCGTTAGCTCCTACGTACCTAGCATGTTCACTGCAATTCATTTAGTCAGCAACTATATGCATGATATTTTTTAATTATTATAGCAAACATATTTATGCAAAGCAGCTACTGATACGGGTGAGTACTACGTAGACTGCAGAGGGAGCCATACTGAAAAGGTGCTTCCCACCCTTACCCTGCTTTCCACTTCTATCTTTCCTCCATGAGCCTCAGCAATATGCCGACATATCGCCAGACCCAGACCACTGCCTCCTTCAGCGCGCGAGCGGGATTTATCAACCCGGTAGAACCTTTCGAAGATTAAAGGTATGTCTTCTGCTGGAATTCCGACCCCGGTATCCGTGATGGCGACCACAGCCATTTGTCCTTCACGGCGAAGTGAGACAGAAATAGTGCCCGGACTGGGGGTATATTTAACGGCATTATCCAAGAGATTCATGAACAGTCCTCTCAGCCTGGCTTCGTCGCCCTTCACCACCAGGTTCTCTGTATGGTCTAATTGGAAACTGAGTCCCATTTCCTGGCAGAGAACATCTATGTCTGTGCTCAGGTTGCTGATGAGCTTGCCGAGATCGACTTCCGTAAAGTTCCATTGCTCTTTCCCGGCATCAGCACGGGCGAGGGTAAGCAATTGGTCAATAAGTGAGGACATCTGTCTTGATTCCTGCGAAATAATCTCTAAAGATCGCTGGTAATCGCTTGATGGTCTTTCCTTCTGTAGCGCCAGAGAGGATTCAGCTTCAATTACCGCCAGGGGAGTACGTAGCTCATGAGAGGCATCACTGGTGAATTGCTTCTGGCGTTGGAACGCTTTCTCCAATCGTCCAATCATTGCATTCAGTGTCGCTGCCAGCCTGCCCAATTCGTCTTTGGTGTTCACACTAATCCTTCGACTTAAGTCACTTTCCTCGATTTCGCGCGCTGTCTCGGCAATCTTGTCCACCGGCTTGAGCGCTCGGCGGGCCAGAAATATGCCGCCCGCGGCAGCTAATGCCAAGGCCAGCGGAACAGCAATGGCAAGGGTGCGTACCAATCTGGCTAATGCGTTGTCTATCTGTCTTGGCGAGCGGGCAATAACCAGTGCAGCTGACTGAGTACCAGATGGTGGTCCCGGTATGCTAAGCTCTACAGGAATAGCTAAGAGACGCACTCTTTCGCCTTCTGCTGTTTGGGTGGTGGCAAAGGAACTACTGCCAGCAATGGCTTCCGAAATGAATTCGTGAGTCAGCGAAATACTTATCCCTGGGGCAGACACTTCTACCAATTGGTTGCCAGAGTAGAAGTACAATATGATGATTTCCCCCAACTGCTCTTGGAATTCTCCTTGTCTGATGCTTTCCAGAATAGCCGGGATATTACGTAGCTGTGTCGAGCGTAGTTCGAGTGAACGGTCTAGACCCTGATAGAGGCTTCGCGAGAGAGAAAAATACACCCCGGCGCTGAGGGCAACCAATAGAACTGCCAGTACCAAAAGGTACCAGATAGTGAATCGGAATTTGATACTATGAATGAAGCTCATGGTGTTTTCAGCCGATAGCCGGCTCCTCTCACCGTCTGAATCAGGCTGTCCTCCCCCTCTCTGTCAATCTTGCGCCGCAATCGGCGGATATAAACATCTACCAGATTAGACAGGCTATCGAAGTCGTAATCCCAGGCATGTTCTTCTATCATGGTCCGCGTGACTACCACGTTGGGATGGCACATGAAGTACTCCAGGATAACGTATTCCTTAGTGGTCAATTCAACAGGTCTTTGCCCTCGCCAAACTTGGCGGGTAAGAGTGTTAAGTGCTAAGTCTCCCACCCGAAGCTCTGGCGATTTGGACATTCCCTCTCGTCGTAGAAGCGCCCGGACTCGGGCAAGAAGCTCATTGAAGGCAAAAGGTTTCACCAAATAGTCATCGGCTCCTGTATCTAGCCCTCTGACCCGGTCCTCCACAGTGTCTCTAGCCGTCAACATCAAAATGGGAGTATTAACCTTCTTGACGCGAAGCTCATGGCAAACTTGGATGCCATCCTTATTGGGCAGCATGATGTCTAGGATAATGACGTCATACGGATTGACCTCGGCAAGGTATTCTCCTTCCTCTCCGTCGTAGGCTAAGTCCACAGCATAGGCTTCTTCCAGAAGGCCGCGCTTGATGATAGCACAGAGTCGCCGGTCGTCATCAATAACTAAAATTCTCATAATAGACTCCCTAAACGAACTATATTACACCAAGATGAACATGAGATGAAATGGCTCAATTGTAGGATTTTTCTGTCGTTCACTCCCGGTTCATGGTGGGTTCATGTTACCGTGATAAGCTTGATTTGCGCTGATGGGGACTGGCCGAAAAAAATGAGATGTATCTATCCGTAAAAGAGGACTTATATAGCATTCGAGTAGGAAACATATCCCCAGCAGTAAAAAAGATAGAAAGGAGGTGATATGCCAATGAAGAAACGGAAATGGTTCGTTCCAGTTGTGGTGGTGTCTGTACTGCTGATCGGAGGTGTAGTTGGTGGAGTGATTGTTGCTGCCGACGATAGCTCAAGCAATATTGAGGACCAAAGCCAAGCTATCGATCGAAACCAGGCGCTTCTGGAGAGAGTGTGTGCCATCTACGAGGAACAGACGGGTGTAGCCATTGACTCAGAGCAGCTGAAGGATGCTCTGGAACAGGCTCGGGGAGAGATGCGGGATGAAGCTCTAGAAAACTGGCTGCAGGACCTCGTAGACAATGGCAAGATAACTCAGAAAGAAGCTGATCAGTATCTGGAATGGTGGCAGTCCCGGCCCGACGTCGAATTACCATTACCGGGGCTTGGCAGACTTGGTCGTTGTTTTCAGATTCGGATTGGTCCGTGGTGTGCGCCTGACGCCTCTGGTGAAACAGGCAGTCAATAAACTAGCGAGAGCAGAACTTGTCTGGAGAGGGGGTGGGTCGTGCCCCCTCTCTCTTGCAAGCAAGGAGGTGAAAAATGTCTAAGCTAAAGTACATTATAATAGCTGTCGTCTTGCTTGTTGGTATCAGCTTAGTTGTTACCAGCACCGTACCTAACTCCACCAGCTTCGCCTCAGGATATCTGTGTGTTGACGAAGAAATTGGCCCCGAGCTTAGTACCCAGGAGTTAGTAACAGAGGTGGCTCCTGCTGTGGTTTCTATCGTTACCGAAAAGGTGAGCTACAACTGGTTCTGGCAGGCAGTCCCACAAACAGGAGCGGGAAGCGGGATAATAATCAGCTCAGACGGCTATATTGTGACCAACAACCATGTAGTCGAGAATGCTGATAAGGTGATAGTAACTCTGAGTGACGGGAGTACCTTTGCGGCAACTATAGTAGGTACAGACGCACAAACTGATTTGGCGGTGGTGAAAATTGACGCCAATAATCTTTCCTACTTACATTTCCTGAGCAATTCTCTGGAGCAGCTCAGTGTTCTTGACCCGGTGGTAGCTGTGGGGAATGCTCTGGCTTTGCCTGGAGGTCCTACCTGGACTTCTGGCGTGGTCAGCAATCTGGGACGCTCTATTGAAGAGGACACTGGTGTGGTGCTCAATGACATTATTCAAACCGATACTGCCATCAACGCAGGAAATAGCGGTGGACCGCTACTGGACACGGCAGGGCAGGTAGTTGGCATCAATGTGGCTATTGCCAGCAACGCCGAGAATATTGGCTTCGCCATAAGTACTGATACAGCTATCCCTGTAGTGGAGAGCCTGATAACCGAAGGGAAAGTAGTTCGCCCCTTGCTTGGGTTGTCGGTGACCACCGTTACCTCAACTATCCAGCAGTACTACAACCTCTCAGTCAGCGCAGGAGCGCTCATCACAAGTGTAACCAGCGGTAGCCCGGCAGATAAGGCTGGTCTAAGAGCGGGTGATGTTATCACCAAGATGGGTGACGAAGACATCAGCACAGCCGAAGAACTGATTTCAGCCATAAGATCTCATCAGATCGGTGACCAAGTGGAGGTTGTCTATTACCGTGGGAATGTACAGCAAGTAACCACTGCCACGCTGGAGGAGTCCCCGTCTTAGGCGACAAAAAGTAGGAAAACAGGAGGTTATGAGTATATGGGTGTAGTTCGCAGATCAATACGTAATCTGATTCGGAGTCCCCTCCGCACAGGTGGGATCGTAGCCATTCTGTCAGTCAGCATAGGGCTGGCATTGATTATGGTCACAGTTCATGGCGCCACTGAAAATCAACTAGGGTCGATAGGAGAGCAGATTGGCACAGAAATCACAGTGCGGCCGGCTGGCCGCTTTGGCATGATGGGTGGGGGCGAGCCACTGGCTCAAGAAGACGTAGACAAACTCAGTGACATCCCTCATGTGGTCTCCGTACAGGAGAATGTTCAGACTCAGTATATCGGCGACAGCCTTGAGTCAGCCGTCGAGCAAGGTACTTGGGGAGGCCAGGGGGGTGGCCCAGGCGGTTTCCGCATGGGCATAATGGTCATGGGGTTTGATACTGCCACTGAAAATCCGACGTTAATGGGTGACGCACACATGGACATAACAGAGGGACGTTACTTCACCATTGATGAAAACGATGCTGATGTGATGGTAGTCGGTCAAGCCCTGGCTGATAAGAACAGCCTCGCTATTGGTTCTACAGTCGACATAAATGGCACGCCGGTAGAGGTCATCGGTATTTACGACAGTGGACAAGTATTTGGAAATAACATGGTGGTCATGCCTATCGGCACCGTCCAGCGTGTATTCGACTTGGAAGGAGTGACTTCGGTAACGGTAGTAGTAGACTATGTTGATAACGTGGATGGAGTAGCCAACGATATTCGGGGAATTTTTGACGAGGAAACGGCTGATATTGTTACCACTGCCAGCATGTATGAGCGAATAAACGAGTCGGTGGCCAGTGCCAGCGGCACCAGCCAGATGGCGATGATTGTTGCTTTCATTGTCGCCGGAGTAGTAATCCTGTTTTCCGTGGTCCTGATGGTGCGGCAGCGGGTGAGAGAAATTGGCATCCTAAAAGCCATCGGCGCTTCCAACCAGCGGATAGGGTTTCAGTTCAGTGTGGAGACCCTGGCAGTGAGTGTGGTGGCGGCTATTATTGGCGCACTGCTCACCTTCCCTCTGGCTCAAAGGGTTGGCGATTTGCTTGTCTCTGCACCAGGCACACCAACGGGCATACCAAGAGGAGGCTTCGGTGGTGGATTTTTCGGTGGCGGCGTTACCAGCATTGCCGGGATTAACGTAGCCGTATCACCAGAGGTGTTTCTCTACGCACTGGGCATAGCAGTAGCACTGGCTGTGGCCGCCAGCATATTCCCAGCTTGGTATATCTCACGAGTTAAACCAGCGGAGGTGTTGCGCTATGAGTAACGACAAGGAGATGGTTATAGTAGTAGACGGACTGGTCAAACAGTTCACATCGGGGTCCATAATGGTGCCAGCGGTGGACGACGTTAGCTTCAGGCTGCCTAAGGGAAAGATGATAGCCCTCAAAGGGTCCAGTGGCTGTGGCAAGACCACCTTGTTGAATCTGATTGGGGCTCTGGACAAACCTACAGCCGGAAGCATTGTTGTGGATGGGATTAAGGTCTCAGAAATCCGCGGCATGAGTGAGGCAAAGTACCGGCTGAAGAAGGTGGGATTTGTCTTCCAATCCTATTACCTCATTCCCAACTTAACAGCCCTGGAAAATGTTATGCTGCCAATGGAGCTCCTGGGTATGAAGCGAAATGGGCAAGAAGCAAAGGCGCGCCAGTTGCTGGAGAGAGTGGGAATCGACGCCAGTCACCAGGCTCGCCGACCTACCAGGCTTTCAGGAGGTGAACAGCAGCGGGTGGCTATCGCCCGCGCCCTGGCCAATGACCCGTCAATCATTCTAGCAGACGAGCCTACCGGCAATCTGGATTCCAAGACCAGCATGCGGATTGTTGGACTCCTGCACAGCCTTACTCAAGAGGGCAGAACGGTAATAGTAGCCACACATGACGCTGGTATAGCAGCCAGAGCGGATATAGTCCTGGAAATGGAAGATGGCAAGGTAAAACAGGCCAGTCCGATTGCAAACTAGAGATGAAAAGCATAATACAGAATGGGAGCAAGGATATAGTAAGACCGCTTTCAAATCAGCCGCCGGGGAGTTGATAAATTGTATTTACGAACGTTTTGATGTAGCCACTACCTTTTTGACTGGCAGGAGGTAAGCCAAATGACCGTTTAGCTATACAGTGCGCCTATTAATACTACTAAAATGTGCTACCATCTAAAAATAAAGGTCCGAATTCTTTTGGGATACTAACCTTTCCTAGCCAAGCCGAGCTACAGCTACTTCACCATTTTCTATGACGACGGTCATTGTCCGTCGACAGTTAGGGCAAGTGAGTGGCCCGCTGTAGTTAGCTTTAGATGGCTCCAAAGGGATACCTTTGCCACAGCCCAGGCAGATTACTCCGGGGGAGCTTCCTGAACTAGCCTGGTGCTGTTTCTTGTGGCTAGCTAGCTGCTCTATAGTAGCGAACTCAATTCCACAGGTAACACATTTATAACGCATTTCTCTCCTTAGCGTATTCTCAATGTCTAAAATCGCCCAGTTACTAAGTTCATTATAATACCACAATTATAGCATGGTGTTCTCCCCCGACGAATAATTTGAGTTTAGGCGTAACATTCCGCTAGATTGTGACTTACTGATCAAAACAAGCAAATGTTCCCCAACAAAAGACTTTTTAGTTATATCTGATAACCCGGCAGGTATGTGGCTAATCCTACGAGCTGAGGCAAGATTGGCAAAATAAAAAGCCCACCATTTTTCTATCTACTTTAGAGCTTCTTTCACTATTGCTGTTAGCTCATTGGGGGTAAATGGTTTGGGTAAAAATGGCCTACCGCTTTGCTCTATAAAAGTCATGGTTTGCTCGTCTATCACACTCCCGGTAGTGAATATTACATTGTTTGCCACCTGCGGATAGTTCTTTTGCAGCCATTGGTAGAGTTCTGCACCGCTCATTTTCGGCGTCCTGATATCAATCATACAAATGTGATATTGCTTCTTCTCTATCATATCCTGAGCTAATGTCCCATTGACGGCAATCTCCACCTCAAATCCTTCTCTACTAAGGACTCTTTGGCACATAATGCCAATCGATGGTTCGTCCTCGACTATTAAGATTCTCTTCATGGTGCGGTCAAGAGTATTTATTGTGTACGCCTCTTTCTCTTTACTACTCGCTGATGGGTAATTCTACCACAAAAGTAGCTCCTTCGCCAGGCTCGCTCTCGGCATATAACTTGCCACCATGTTCAGTAACTATCCCGTGACAGATACTTAGACCAAGCCCGGTGCCTTTGCCCACCTCCCTGGTGGTGAAGAATGGAGTAAAGAGTTGCTTCATGTTGTCCGGACTGATTCCCGGGCCGTCATCAGTAAAGGAAACCCGAACTATATTCCCAACCCGTTCTGTAACAATGGTAAGCTTACCTCTCTTGTGGGCTTCAAGCATAGCTTGTTCGGCATTAACGATGATGCTAATGAAGACTTGCTGCAGTTGAGATCCATTGCCCATAACCTGAGGTAGGGCAGGGGCAAACCGGGCATCGACTTCAATGTTGCTTACTCTTTGTTCGTAGGAGCGTAGCTGCAGTCCCCTTTGAATGCTGCTGTTGATATCCACCAGCGCCTTTTCGATTCTTTGCTCGCGGGCAAAGGCGAGAAGCCCCTTTACTATATTGATGGCGCGCATGGCTTCTCGATTGATAGTTTCCAGATCCTCTTTGACATCTGCTGAGAGGTCTCTTTCTAGTAGCAGGTCCGAGAAACCAATGACAGCAGTAAGCGGGTTATTTAATTCATGGGCTATCCCGGCTGCAAGCTGTCCGATTGAAGCCAGCCGGTCGGTAAGTATGAGTTGATCCTCTATTTTCTTGCGCTCGGTTACGTCGCGCCCAACGCCACTGAACCCGATAATCTCGCCCTGGTCATTTCGCAGAAGAGCGACCGAGGTATCGATAAACCCGGGGCTGCCATCTTTGCGGATGATTTTCCAGTGGAAGCCTTTGTTTGGCATGGCGGTCCGGTACACTTCATTAAAGATTTGAAATACGGATTTTATATAATCTTCAGCTGTAAAGCCCTTATAGCTCATTCCAATCAGCTCTTCCCTCGAGTATCCCAGGTGGCGGCATGCCGCACTATTGACAAAGGTGAAGTTTCCGGCGAGGTCAACCTCGAAATAGCTATCCTGCATCTCCTCCAGTATGGTCCGGTATCTTTCCTTAGACTGTCTCAGTGCCTCCTCGGCTCGCTTGCGCTCAGTAACGTCGCGGCTGATACCGCGGAATCCGATAACCTCATCTTTCTCATTCCGCAAAGGGAAAACCGAGTCTTCAGCGAGTATTTGCGTCCCGTCCTTCCTGAACTCCGCCATGGGATACCACTTCAGCGGCTCACCCGTTCGGTACACGCGATTATACGCTTGGAAAATAGGCTTGACGTCCTCTTTGGGAGTATAAGCCTTGTAGTTCATTCCAATCAACTCGTCTCGCGAATACCCAAGGATGCGGCTCATTGCATCGTTGACGAAAGTGAAGGTGCCCGCCATATCCACTTCATAATAGCCATCTTCCATCTCCTCCAGCATGGTTCGGTATCTCTCCTCAGACTGTCTCAGTGCCTCCTCTGCCTGCTTGCGTTCAGTGATGTCGCTCATGAAGCACAGCACCGCCGGTCGATCCTCCCATGAAATTGGCACGGCGTTAAGTTCACTCCACCTGATATCACCATCTTTCCTGATAATCCTGAAGTCATATATTTGGGGAACGGCCTCACCTTTAAGCCTCCTGGCGTAGCGGTCAGCCACCATATCAATGTCGTTGGAATGGATAAAGTTGACAAACGGCCTGGAAGCCAATTCTTCTATTGAATAGCCAGAAAGCTCGGCTCCCTTGGGATTAGCGAATTTGATCACGTTGTCTTGGATAACAAGGATAGCCTCACCGGCGTTCTCTGCAAGCTGGCGGTAACGCATCTCGGATTTCTCAAGCGCCTCCGCTGCCTTTTTGCGCTCGGTGAGGTCACGGCGAACTCCTCGGAACCCAATAATCTCGCCTTTGTCGTTTCTTATCGAGAAAGCCGATGTTTCGGCAAATATGTGCCTCCCGTCTTTGCAAATAATCTCGGTGAAGAAGTTGCGCAATGGCTCACCGGTCTTATAAATGCGATTGTAGGCTTTGAAAACAGCTTTTGCATCCTTTTTAGGTCTAAGGGCTCTATAATTCATCCCGATTATCTCTTCCTTGGAATAGCCTAAGACACGGATCATTGCATCATTAACAAAAGTAAGATTGCCGGCGAGGTCAGTCTCGAAGTAGCCATCGCCCATCTCCTCAAGAATAGCCCGGTATCTCTCCTCAGACTGCCTCAGCGTTTCCTCTGCCTTTTTGCGATCGGTGATGTCTCTGCCAACCCCCTGAATGGCATGGGGCTTTCCTTCGTGGTAGATAATGGCTCCTATGACCTCTACGTCCACAAATGAACCGTCCTTGCATCTGAGCCTGAACTCATTCACTTCTTTCTGAGCCCCGGTGTCCTTCAATTTCCGGAGCGTGGCGAGGGTCGTGGGCAGCTGGTCCTGGCTCAGCAGGAAGGCAAAATTGAGGTGGGGTATATCTTCTTTCTCATAGCCCAACAAGTTCAAAGCCGTATCGTTGGCATCCAGGAAATTGCCTTCAAAGTCGTGTACGAAGACGCAGTCAAGCGAGCGGTCGAACAAAGCCCGGTACCGCTCCTCGCTCTCCCGCAGTGCCTCGTCTGCCTGCTTGTGCTCGGTGATGTCTATGATGACTGCCTGGATGGCAGGTTTCCCGCCATACTCGATGCGGTTAGAATAAATCTCCAGCCAGCGTACCGCCCCATCCTTCCGGATGATGCGGCATGGATAATGTGGAGGCACTGCTTTACCGTCCAGTCGGTCTCGAACACGCCCCCAAACGAGCGACTGGTCTTCGGGGTGTATCAGCGCCTGCACTTTTGCTGGCGGCAGTGACAGTAACTCTTCAACACTATACCCGCAGATTGCAGCAACGGCATCGTTGGCGAAGATAACGCTGGAATCTTGAAGCACAATTATCCCCACCAGAGACTGCTCTGTTAATATGCGATAACACTCCTCGCTCTGGCGCAGTGTCTCCTGTATCTGCTGCTCGCGCTCAGGGATGTTGCGCTGGCTTCGGGTGCTGGAGGAGCGCTTGACTCTTCCTCTCGGCTTCCCTTTCGGCAGTTCTTTTTCTTTCCTCTCCTTCGCCATCGCTTATCTCCCTCCCAATTGTGTGCAATAGCCGTCTGGTTGTCAAGTTACGCGAGTTGCAACTTGCATAACTATAGTGGGATTAAGCATAAAATGTCACAAGATGTATTAATGTCGTCTGCTCTGCGAGTTTACCAGATTTAACTAAATGCTGTATTGTTAGATTCTCATTTGAATATGGCATGGCATGTAGCCTTATAAAGCGGCTAGTTGAACTTACTCATTGCCGCTTCTATCCCCTGGGTAAGAAAACAATCAATGGCTTCAGATACCGTGGCAATTACAGGCTTGATTATTGCTTCTTCCTGGGGGGAGAAATTGCTGAGCACATAATTGACTATAGCGTCCTCGCTCATGGATTGCTCCTCCGCCTGGGGCCGTCCAATCCCCACCCTGATTCGGGGGAAGTCCTCGCTTCCCAGGGTGGAAATAATAGAATTCATTCCCTTGTGTCCTCCCGAGCTTCCGCTCTGGCGCAGGCGAATTTTGCCCAGTGGCAAATCGAGGTCATCGTGTATTACCAGGAGGTCGCTCAAAGGAATCTTATGCTTATGCACCAGGCCAGCCACGGAGTTACCACTGAGATTCACAAATGTCCCGGGCTTGGCCAGCAATACTTTCTCGCTACTTACTTCGCCAATGCCTACTCTAGCCCGGCATTGCCTGTGGTCAAAGCGAATAGAATGAAGCCTGGCGAAGTAATTCAGGCACCGGAAGCCAGCATTATGGCGATTATGGGCATAGGTCTTACCGGGATTCCCCAGACCAACTATGAGTTTCATTGACTTAGAGTTTATGGGAATTCAGTCTCTGGATATTATGGCTGATTCTGTTGACGCTAAGCAAATGCTCGTTACTTTAGACAACAAGCCGGCTTAGAGAGGTAACATTTTGGCCTTTTGTTACGTCAGAGGCAACAAAACAAGCTAAAGTACAATATTAGGAAAGGTTGCTGATAGGGCTATGCCTTCACTGCTCGACGTCTCCGAAGGACTATGACTGCTATCACGAGTATAACTATGGCTATGGCTATTATTGCCCAGCCCCAGGTAGGCATCAGCGGGGGTTCTACAATCTGTACCAGCTTTGTGTAAACGAATTTGTCCCCGTTTTGGAGTGTTGCATTTATCGTCAAAGGATACGGAACATTAGTACCAAATCCTCCTGCGATTAGACAGAGTCTGGCGCTAGTGCTTTTATTAGGCTGCAAAGGATTCGCAGGAGTAACATTAAAGATAAAGTCGAAGGGTCTGCCGAGTTCAAGAGTGGCAGTTAACGAAATAACAGGCTCAACCCCCACATTCTTCAAGGTTATTTCGACTACCGGCCCTAAGAGAGTAAACGGTCTGACAGGACCCAACACAGACATGATTTCAATCGGTTCCTGGTTTTGCGACGTTGAGACTGGATGGCAGCCGGATACTGTCACTGCTAGAAGCGTACTAACAAGAAGGATACTGGTAACTATGACGCAGGCCGGTCTTTTGAACATACGCTACTTCACCAATAATTAAATTGTACCATTTTTAGGTTTTAGGCCTTATTATCTAAATAGCCTTAATATTGGACAGGGTTACAAAAGCCTGGCAACAAGATGTGGTTTCCAATGACATACAGTGCGAGGTGCCTATCGAACCTCTCCTAATATACATATAGATATCAATACTGCTAAATTGAATAGGCAGATAACTACCATCCCGGCCACAAGACCCGTAAGTATCCTTCTTACCTGACGGGGGAACCTGGGCTCGAAGAAAAGTAGTCCCAGGGTAACAATTACTGTTATGCCAAGTTTGACTGTCCAAAACACCCAACCAGTATGTGACATAATCGGGTTTAACTCGAATGCACCGGCTGCTGGCAGAGACTTGGTGACAATACCGTCTATGACGTTCAAGACAACGAAAGCGGCTAGTAGTAGCTTATTAGTTATTACTACGCCTGTCGGGCTTCTTATCTGCTCCGAGACGGATTTCACTCTGACGCCTCCCTTAGAAATAGAAGCCGATGGCTCTGTTTGTTTCACCGACCCGGCCCTCCACTACAACCATAATGCAAGAGAGTCGAAAAGGTTGCATTATTCCGCTTCGCTTAATCTCGCTCGAATTCCACGGACACTACACTAATCAGGACTACTACAGATTAGTTATTTAGTTATACTGACCAGGAGCAAGATTGATTGGCTTAACTCGCTTTAGTCTTCTACTTTCAGGCTTGGTTGGCTGAATGGCCTTATATTCGCCATTATTTAGCCTTAACGCTCTAGAATATCCCATTTCACAGAAGTTGCATGAGCGACAACAGCAAGGAAGCCGGGATGATTCGTTTTGTAAAAATGACTATTTTTTTGGAGTTCAACAGCTCTTTTTCATACGTAAGGCGACTGCGCGCAGCGGATTCAGTTGTTAAAATACGTACGATTCGTTTCGTCAGCATTTGCCCTTTCGACAACAAGTAGACAGTAGTCAGTAGAAGAGCTCGACTAGTAGACGAAGTCCAAATGGCAAAATCCTTTCTGGCCACCGCGCTTCCTTTTTAATCCGTGTTGTGTTTACAGTCACGTTCTGTGAAACCTCACCCGCGGGATTTGGTTTGTCAGGGTAGCACACGGGGTTCTAAGCACAAATTAACATGAATTCTTTATTAGAACAAGGGGAAAATGTCACTTCTTCCCCGAATGGTTGACCGAGGCCGCGAGAATGATGCTGAGGAATAGACACCCATCTCAATAGCGTGGCGGTGTTGTCCGCTTTAGAATATCCTATTTTGGGAAAGGCTGCATAAACCACGCTAACCTAACCCATCCTAGAAGATGAGAATTAAAGCGGAGAATCATTTACTAGTCATAATAAAAGTAATTCCAGTGGGGCAATTTCACTATTGATGATTCAGTGTACTCTATACCATCTGAAGGGTCATACTTATTGCTGTCTCTGCTCGTTATTTCTTTGCAGATAGCTTGCACCTGCTCTTCGGTCTTGCCTATTCCACTCCTTATCATTTTATGACAGGGCTCGCACAACACCGTTACTCCAAATGCATTGTTCCATGTTCTCCTAGATGGCTTTATATGGTGGACATGCATACCTTTCTCTTCGGACCGGCCACAGACTATGCATTTTTTGCCTAGTTCCTTCAACACTCTCCGCCTTAACCCAGCTTGTATATCCTGTTTGAACACACAATCGTGACCCGATATCTGGACATGCACACGAGAGTCAAATACTTCCTTCACCAATGAACTAACATCTCGTATTGCCGGGATGCTTTGAGGCAAATAGTTTATGTACCCCCGTTCTATTCCGTACAACTTCACAAGGATTAACTCGCTCTGTTCATCCATTTTAAGCGGATTATAGCTCAGCGTGTTACGCCACTACAACTTCCAATACTTGATTGTATCCTTCCTACTTCATCGTAAGAAGTGACGACAGCCAAAGCCCCTCTCAAAAGTTGCTCAATCCTCTGATATAGCCTCAAGCTATCCTCGAACTTCACTGAGCTAGCAAGTGGTATAATGAGATTAGGATGCATACTGTGGCTATGGTAGATTGATGAGTAAGAAGATTATTGTACGGCCTAAAAACCCACGTGATATTGTGCCCGAGGAAGCTGAAGAGCTTGCTAAAGCAATCCGCGTTTGCTGTCCGAAGTATAAAGTACGAGTCAAAATCAATGGATACAAGGGTTACGCTGTCACCTGGTATGAAGTTATTGAAATCGCGGTAGTCAGTGGCCTTACAGGGGAAGTAGTTAGACTTATTAGCAAAGTTGCTATTGATTGGGCTCGCGAGCGGTTTAACCAGAAACAATCGGGGCGTCCTAAAGTGATTACGATATTTGGGCCGAAAGGCGAGGTGCTAAAATCTCTTACTTTGAAGAATACTACTGATGAGCCTGAAGATACAACAAAAGAGGGTATCGATATAGAAGAGATAGCAAAAAAGTATCGTAAAGCTCCATTTTGGGAGACTACTTACCAGAGACTCAGGAGAACAGTCTCCAAGCCGTGGCTAAGGAAAGACTAAAATCCTGGCTATTACGCAGTTGAAGTATGGAGACACATAGTTGAAGGGAGTTATGAGCATATTTAAGCGCTTTGATAAAGCTCGTACTGCAGGGAAATACTTCAATGAAGCCAACAAATATTGGAAACGTGCTGAACAACCCCTCAAAGCTAAAGATGAATTCGCATTAGTTGATAGCCTTATCGAGGTAATAAGAAACTGCCAATTGGCTATAGCGGAGGACGAAAATTATGGTGATGCCTACGTACTCCTAGCCGATGCGTTGTTATTGGCTGGTATATCCGATCCAATAAAAGCAGATAAAGAGCGCAGTTGGTACTTAGTTACTCGAGCCGCTGCTGTCATCTATACTTGGTATACACTTCCGCATAGAGATTATCCAATCACAAAAAACGTAAGACAAGGGGAGAAGTTATTCGGGACTATATTGGATATAGTGAACGCAGGCGAGTTAGAAGCAAAAAAAGACCCGATGAAATTGATCAATAGTTACCGTGAACAATATGCCAAAGATATTATATCTCAAAAAGGATTAGAGGAAATATCTGCTGTTCTGTTGGATCGGGCCTACCTGAAAGGTGCAGAATATACTCGAGCGCCAAATCGGACTCCTACTAACTGTCAATGGCTCGAAGAAACTCTACTACCGGCTCACTGGAGTTTTTTGGCGAAAGTAATTCATGTACTTACAGGCCCATCTTCGCCGCCTCATCTGAATCAGCTAGCAGCTGGATTGGGTCAGATTCGACGAGGGCTAGATGACATAGACGATACAGTACTGATTCCTCGTGTTATTGCAGACATCCAAAATCGAATGAGGGATGCATATGAACGAGAAGATTGGCGGCAGATGCTCGGTTGGCTTGCGGATATTGGCATTATTAATGGGTACTGTCGTAATAAACTAGGATACGGTGAAGCTAGCATGCTAGAACTAGAGAGGGGTTGGAGCTGGTTTTTATCTCGAACAATAAACCACGCAAGGCGAGCAAAGGACATCGATACGATGCTTCTCGCGATTGGTTACAGCCATCGCGTTGGTGTTGATAAGGTGGCTACTATACTGTTAGGAGAGGTCAGGAGCGAGGTTAGCGAACGCGATATGATGTTTCGCATGCAGAATATCAGTGAGAATCCAATTATGATACATGAAGAAGCAGCCATAAATAGAGCGAGCGAATTCATAAATGAGCACTAATCACGAAGTACTTCTAGCCTATCATTCCTATAGCCATAGCAACATAGTAGAAAGTTATCCAACAACATAGCGTTTTGTTATGCTTGTGACGAAAGCCAAATCCTTTCTCAAAAGTCGTAGCTTGGGAACTTCCGTCTTGGATTTAACGAACTCAAAGCGAAGCTAGAGCGTTACAGCTCAATAACATTAGTAAATCCAATTCCGATAAAGCCTCAAGCTATCCTCAAGCTTCACTGACCCCTAGCCTGGGCAAACCGAATTATTCGATGGACATAATGCGTAATTCGCAGTGGGCCTAATTGGTATGATGTCCCTGAGTTCGGGAGAGATTAAGCGAAGCGGAATAATGCAACTTTTTTCGGTCTTCTGCGTTATAGTAGTAATAGAAGGAGAGCTGCTTAGACGAAAGGAAGGCGCAGTGGATAACCGGAGACAATGGGGAAAGTTCAGCAGATTGGACTAATAATCTTTATTGTGAAAAGACGATGGAATGAGTAAGAAAAAGCTCGCAGGAATCATTGTAGGTTGTATCGTAGTTGTTACCGTGGTAGTAGCATACGCGCATCTATCAACGGTTTGCTACCTGCGTCCATTGTCGGTTACCTTCGCCGACCCCAACCTTGAGGCAGCGGTCAGGGAAGCCATTGGCATACCCGAGGGCCCCATCTACCCTTCAGATCTGGAAGATCTCACTTTCCTTGATGCTTCGGATAGGGATATCATTGACCTCGCTGGGGTGGAGTGGTGTTTCAACTTGACAGAATTGGTGCTGGAGGACAACGAAATAGGTGACATCGCCCCTCTCTCGCACCTCACCAATCTTGAACTCCTAAACCTTAATGGTAACCAAGTAGGCAACATTGGTGCTCTCTCAAACCTCACCGACCTGGACTACCTTTACCTTGCCGAGAATGAGATAAGTGATATCACCTCGCTGTCTAATCTGGTGAATTTGGGTAAGCACACATTCTTTTCAATCCCGCCTTCAGCCGACCTCGTGCTCAGCCACAACCAGATAAGTGACATATCCTCGCTCTCGAACCTGACCGGCTTGGAGTGGGTGGTTCTTGATGATAACAATATAAGTGACATTACCCCTCTTTCTAACCTCACTAACCTGACAAAGTTGAGCCTGTCGGATAACCAGATAAGGGACATCAGCCCTCTTGCCGGTCTCACAAATCTGGTAATGCTGCATCTTGCCAATAACCAAATAGATGACATCACTCCTTTGTCCAATCTAGTAGGTCTAGGTACCCAAGAATGGGAGGCGTTTGTTTCATATTCACTCCATCTTGACCTTGGCGGCAACCAAATAACTGACATTACTCCCCTATCGAACCTAACTGCTCTGAAAAGGCTGAGTCTATCCGATAACCAGATAAGCGACATCTCTCCCCTTGCAAATCTCACCAACCTGAGAGAACTGTATCTCTGCCAGAACCAGATAAGTGACATCGCACCTCTGGTAAGCAACGCAGGACTTGGTGGAGGAGACGAGGTTGACCTTCAGCACAATCCTCTGAGTGCCGAGTCCATCAACACCCTTATACCACAGCTTGAGGCGAGAGGAGTAGAGGTCTTGTGGTAGTATAACCCGATAGCTGTTAGCCGAGCTGGATGGATTTGAAATTGAATTAAGAGAAAGTCAATGAGAATAGCTATTCTAATTTGCTGTATTCTTGCTTTAGCCTTGTTAGCCTTGATGGGCTTATCATACAACCTGGGAATTTCATCCGAGGTTTCCGTAACCGGCGTAGATAATGGGGTCATAATTCAGAATGTAGGAAACCATCCTTGCCTTGTTCTTGTCAGTTCGGTTGAAGGTGAGCAACAGTTCGAGCTGGCTGTCGGCGCGAATGTAACGCTTGTAACGCTTAGTAACATAACAGGGACGATTTGTGTTTCAGCATTTGGCTCGCGTACTGTCCCGGTGGATTTGGTGTATTTGTTTAAGCCAGCGGAAGGTTGGCCAGGAATCAAATATAATCTATCCTCAAATTTCACTGACCCCTAGCGTGGGCGAATCATATTCCAAATGTCATAGTTTGGGGATTTCCGTCTTGGACTTAATGGACTCAAAGCGAAGCTAGAGCGTTACAGCCCAATAAGATTAGTAAATGGTATTCCAATAAACTTAGATTTAAGAGAGTTTCTATAATTTGCCTTCAGCCTTATTTAGCAAGTCCCGGAACTTAGTTTCATTCATTGTCTTTATCCCCAATTTTTGAGCTTTGACTAACTTGGAGCCGGGGTCGGTGCCCACAACCACATAGGAAGTCTTCTTGGTGACATCTGAGCCCGCTTTGCCACCGAGAGCCTTTATTTTCGCTTCTGCCTCTGAACGGGAGAAGGATTCCAGCTTCCCGGTAAAAACAAATTCCCGTCCGGCTAGAGGTAACTTCTGGGGCTTGACGGCTTTAGCTTTTCTCTTCCCCAGCCCTTGCCCTACCTCCTTTTCCTTTAGCTTCTCAATGATTCGCTTATTTCCTTTCTGTCTGAAAAAGGCCACGATGCTTTCAGCTATCTTGGGACCAATGGGTCGAATGGATCGCAAGTCTTCCTCACTGGCTTTGGCTAGATCATCTATGCTATGGAAGTTCTCAGCTAATCGTTCGGCGTATTGCTCACCAATGTGGAGGATTCCCAGGGCGAAGATAACTCGGGCTAAGGGTCTGTCCTTACTTCTCTCGATAGAATTAAGCACATTGGAGACGCTTTTGTCTGCCATTCTGTCCAGACCGAGAAGCTGCTCCTTGGTGAGGCGGTATAAATCGGCAGCGTCCTTGACCAGGCTAGCTTCGAACAAAGCCTGGCATAGCTTTTCCCCCACGCCATCTATATCCATTGCCCCGCGGCTGACGAAGTGCTTGATTCTCTCCAGGGCTTGAGAGGGGCAGGCGGCATTGGTGCAGCGATGCATAGCTTCACCTTCTGGCTTTATGACCTCGCTGCCACAGACAGGGCAAACAGGATAATCCAAAGGTTTTTCTTTCCCCACGATGCCCTTCCTTTTCTTGTAAATTTCCCAGGTTTTTTCCCGCATGGAGAAGATTTTCTCCTTGCCATTACGGCGGCTGACAATAGGTTCGACAATCTCAGGAATAACTTCGCCAGCCCGCTGCACCACGACCCAGTCGCCAATCCTGATGTCCTTGCGGTGGATGTCCTCCTCATTATGCAGCGCTGCTGAGCTGATAACCACGCCTCCTACTCGGACCGGCTCCAGAATAGCATAGGGGTTAAGGCTCCCCGTCCTCCCCACATTTATGCCAATATCAATTAGCTTTGTGGTGCCCTGAACGGCGGGAAACTTATAGGCAATTGCCCATCTTGGCTCGTGAGCCACAGTGCCCAGCTCTTGCTGGAGGGCAATGGAATTGACCTTTGCTACTATGCCATCAGCCTCGTAGGGAAACTTTTCCCGGCTTTCTACCCAGCTCTGATAATATTTCTCCGCTTCATCGAGAGAGTGGCGTAGGGCAATATCGGGGTTTATCTTGAATCCCAAAGACTTGAGGTATTGCATGATCTTCCAGTGGTTGTCAGGCACCGCCTTGCCTTCAGCCCAACCCAAAGCGTAGATAAATATATCCAGGGGGCGCCTGGCAGTGATGTTGGAATCGAGCTGCCTTACCGAGCCGGCAGCGGCATTCCTGGGATTGGCAAAAAGCGGCAGCCCCTCTTTGGCCCTTTCTTCGTTAAGCTTTTTAAAACCAGCCTTTGGAAAATAAACTTCGCCCCGGACTTCAAATCTGGGCGGTGTCTCTCCGGGCACGGAAAGGGGAATACTCCTGATGGTTCTCAAGTTCTGGGTGATGTCCTCACCCCGGTAGCCATCTCCCCTGGTTGCTCCTGTGACGAGCAAGCCATCAACGTAAGTCAAAGCTACTGCCAGCCCATCGATTTTAGGCTCGCAAACAAGGTCAAACTGGCGCCCCCCTAAAAGGTTGCTTACTCTTTTATGCCAGGCTGCCAGTTCTTCGTAAGAAAAAGCATTGCTCAGGCTCAACAAAGGCTGGGGATGTTCGACAACTCCGAACGCTTCTACAGGAGGTGCTCCAATCCTTTGCGTCGGAGAGTCAGGGGTAACAAACTCAGGATGCTCAGCCTCAAGCTGCTTGAGCTCCTTCATCAGCTCATCGTACTCGGCGTCGCTGATTTCAGGGCTATCCAGCACGTAGTAGCGGTAATTATGGTGATTAATTACCCCCCGCAGCTCTTCTATCCTCCGCTTGACCTTATCTAAGTCTCCCATGAAGCTAATCCCTATTTATAGTATAGCAAAACTCCCCACTATTAATCCTGCCTTGCGACTAGCTCCTCTCCAACTCATTAAACCTATGCTGTGTGCTACAATTAGACGATTCTTGCGGGAACGACTTCCCTTGCTTCATCTGGGGGCAACACCGAGGCCCACATATGCAAAAGGACGAAAGCATGAATGAGATAAAATACAAGCCAATCGGAGTTATTCATTCTCCGTTCAAGGAACCCAAGGGGACACCTATACAGCCTGCAGGTGCTAAAGGTATCAACGGGATAGTCGAGATATTCCCGGAATATGCTGAAGGCCTGAAAGATATTGAAGGTTTTTCTCACATTATTTTGCTATACCATTTTCACTTATCCAAAGGGTCGACATTGATAGCGAAGCCTTATATGGATAACGAAACACATGGAGTCTTTGCCATGCGAGGTCCCAATAGACCTAATCCTATCGGCATCTCGATAGTACGCCTTGCCAAGGTTGAAGGGAATATGCTCCATATTTGGGATGTGGACATCGTAGATGGGACTCCCCTTCTGGATGTTAAACCTTATGTTCCCGAATTTGACATAAGGCAAGTGGAAAGGATAGGATGGCTGGAGAAAAATGTGCACAAGCTTTCGGAATCGAAAGATAATGGGAGGTTCTCAGAGTGATTTGTCTGACTTGCGATGTCGAAACATATGAAGTTCCAGCTCTTGGCTTTTGTCTCTCTGACCTCTCAAATCTGTGACATGTTGGGCAACGTCTGCATTATTTTGAGGAGGATAAAACATGGCTACGAAACCAGTTGTAATCAGGTTCTTCGCCCCGGTGATTGATGCCGCTTATCAAACACAGATGTGAAAAGCAAACTGCGGAGACTATCAAGGAAAGTTTTTGCTCACTGATTTCTCCCGAACGGGCAGATATAAACGCATACACCGCAACTCTTGTGCCGAGTCTGCTCTCGTTCGTTTAGATAGTGGTCACATGCCTCAGCAGCGAATATCTCGTTCCTCTGTCTGGGTTTATCGAAAGCCTGTCCGGTAAAGGCATGTGCGGGACAGTCCTCCACACATGCACAGCAGTCGTGGCACATCTCATCCATAGGTATTCCCGCTTCTAACGGAGCATCTGTGAGCACCGTACCCCACCTCACGCGGGGACCATGTTCCGGTGTAATGAGCAAGGCACTCTTGCCAATCCATCCCAGCCCAGCCAAATGAGCTGCTAATTTGTGGGAGAACACACCGGTAAGCCTGGTTCTATCCACTGTTTGAGACGACGGGACAACGAAAGCTTGGAAACTGGCTTTGTCCAGGGATTGGGCTAACATCATAGAAATCGAGTCTATGCGAGGATTTATAATTCGATACACGTAATGCCAGTAAGTGTTTAGGGCAGCAATATTTTTATGATGGACCAGCGTATTTACAATGCCATCCGTGAGAACGAAGCCATGAGAAACAGCTCGTGGAAACTGAGTCAGAAATTCTCCGCCCTGCTCGGAAATACGCTGTCTGGCAAGAGTAAGGTCAGCTATACCGAAGTAAGTTGCCCCCATATCCTTAGCCAAAGATTCCAGCTTGCCTCTAAGGTTTACCTTACCCGTATCTTTCATAGCTAATTCCTGTGTGTAAGTATAGCACAGCGGAGCTTCCTGACCTCAATTTTACGCCCAACTGTATCGAAATTACTAACGTTGAGGAAGAGGTTATTAAATTACCTCTTAATTCTACGATATTTGTTATAATCAAGGCAGATTTGCAGAAATGAAATGGAGTACAAGCCAAGAGGAGGATAAAACATGGCTACAAAACCAGTTGTAATCAGGTTCTTCGCCCCGGTGATTGATGCCACGGTCAATGCCCTGATGAGTGCCGTCGACCAGAAAATGAAGCAAGGGATAAAAGATTTCATCCTTCTTATCTCTTCGCCGGGCGGCTCTGTTATCCATGGTCTAAGCGCATATAATTATTTGAAAGGATTACCTGCTTCCATAACTACACACAATTTCGGCAGCGTGGACTCAATAGGCATTGTCATATACTGTGCCGGTTCAAAGAGGCTGTCAGTACCCCAGGCGAGATTTCTATTTCACGGCGTTAGTGCGCAGTTTAGAGGGGAACAGAATTTAGAGGAGAAACTGCTGGAGGAAAGGTTAAAGGGATTGAGGATTGATATGGAGAATATTGCCAAGGTAATCGCAGCCAATACAGGTAAAAGCGCCAAAGATATTACTGATGCCATGATTGAGAGGACAACTTTTAATCCCGAAGAGGCGCAGTCCTGGGGCCTGGTGCACGAAATCAAGTCAGAGCTATTCGAAGCAGGAAGCGAAGTAATTGCCATACAATTCCAACAACAAACACAACCGCAACCGCCACGGAAGCCGTAACATTAGCCGAGAAGCGTGTGCCCGCTATTCTCTGTTTAAAACAACATGATTCGTAGCCTATTGCCTTCGGATTCCGATGCTATACTCAAGGTCATAGATGACGCTGCGCAAGCTTACAAAGGAGTAGTCCCGTATGATAGATGGAAAGAACCGTATATGTCAGCCGGGGAATTAAAAGAAGAAATTGAAGCTGGCGTTAGATTTTTTGGCTGGGTAGAAGGCGGGCATTTGCTCGGAGTGGCCGGAATTCAGGCTCTTAAAGATACCACGTTGATCAGGCATGCTTATGTGCTTCCAGGGCGCCAGAGAGGGGGAATTGGCACGAGGCTACTTGAATATCTCGTAGGCTTGGCCGAGACTCCGGAAATTCTGGTAGGGACCTGGGCTGATGCCACCTGGGCCATTCGATTCTACGAGAAACACGGTTTCAAACTGGTGTCGTCCAGGGAAAAGGATAAGCTCTTGCAGACATATTGGAACATCCCCGAGAGGCAGATCGAGACCTCAGTGGTGCTGAGGACAATCTCTTCTTTCTAGTAATGGTATGCTTTCTCAAGTTGTTAATAGCTGGTACTCGTCCAACATATTAGCGATACCTCAACTTCTCGTCATTGCAAAGCAATTTATTCTTTTCCCAGCAATCATGACTGAGGGCTTTACGTTATACTTTTTATTACGATATACTCTTTTATAAGGTTTTCCGGAGGCTGAGATGAATATTAAACAGACCTTGGAAGATACTGCCAGCGAAATACCACACAAGGAAGCCATTATTCTTGGTGCTCAGAGGATTACTTATGGGGAACTGGATGAAGCTTCTAACAGAGTAGCCAATGCCCTCCTGAAGCTGGGGATGAAAAAGGGTACCCATGTCGCTATCTTGATGTCCCATAGCCCAGAGTGGGTCATCAATTATTTCGGGGTGATTAAAGGTGGGGGCGTAGCTGTGCTGCTCAACACTGCGCTTAAAGCACCTGAGCTTGATTCTTTGCTGCGAGACTCCGACTCGGAAATTCTGATAACGGAGAGGAAATTTTCTCAGATTCTTTCCTCAGTTTTGCATCACATTCCTTTGCTAAAACGCATAATTGAGGTTGATGCAGGTTCTTATACCAGGATGATAGCTAACAGCTCTCCCATATCACCGACTATCGATATAAAGGACGAGGACAAAGCTACTATATTTTACACCTCTGGCGTACTGGGGAAGCAAAAAGGCGTGATACATACACATGCTTCCTTTATGGGAACTCCCCCCATAATTTCTGCAGGCATACAACGGAAAAGAGAAGATGTCATCATAGACCTTGTTCCCTTTTCCTATCTTTTTGGCTTATTTGAGGTTCTTTTTGGTTCGATAATCACAGGCTCTACCATTGTGCTTATCCCTAATTTCACTCCCAGAGCTGTCCTGGAGGCTGTGGGAAAGGAGAAAGGAACTATTATCTTTGGCGTTCCTGCCATGTACAATGCCCTGGCTATGGTGCGTGACGAAATTTTGGGAAGATATGACCTGAGTTCGCTGCGATTGGCTGTTACCGCTGGGGCAAAGTCCTTTCCTAAGCTAATGGAAACTCTGGAGGACAAGTTCGGGTTATCCCTTTATGAAGTATACGGTCTCACGGAAGCTTCAGCCGTTTCCATAAGCACCTTTAACAGCCGTAAAGTGGGGACTGTTGGCAAGCCAATTTGCAGTCTTAAGATACTGGATGACAGCGGCAAGGAAGTTCCCAGGGGCGAAATAGGGGAAGCTGTGTTCAATGCCCCCTGGGTGATGAAAGGATACTATAAAGCTCCTGAACTCACGGCTCAAGTCCTTAAGGATGGCTGGTTTTATACCGGAGATTTAGTCAGGATGGATGAAGAGGGCTACCTGGAGTATATAGAGAAGAAGTCGTTCATAATAGTCACGTCTTCGGGACTTAAGATCGGTCCGTCAGAAGTTGAATTCGTGCTGCTGAGCCACCCTAGCGTAGCTGAGGCAGCCTATGTAGGTATTAACGATGGTTATGGAGGACAGATACCCACAGCCTTCGTAGTGCTTAAAGAAGGGCAACATGCCACGGAAAAAGAGCTGTCCAACCTTTGTTACCAAAACCTGGCTGATTTTAAGCTCCCTAAGAGAATTGAATTTTTAGACAACATACCTAAAACTAGCTCGGGGAAGATAGCTAGAAAGAAGCTCAAAGAAACAGAGTTAACCCAGAATTAGCTGAAAGAGTAGCTATTAGCCTTGTCTATTGGACTCCTCTGAATGACATTACCAGACGCTCACATTATCCTGATGTTGACTTGGTTAACACTTATTGGTAACATCATGAACTGAGCCGTGCTAGGCGGGGAGCTAGCGGTGCCCTGTACCCGAAAGCCGCTATAGCGGGGCTGAATTCCTGTTTGAGGTTTACGGCCGGCTAGATTTGTTTTTGCTGAGCGGTGTTGATAATCGGGTTCTATGCAACTGGAAACTATGAACCCCGTCAGGTCCGGAAGGAAGCAGCGGTAAGTAGCATTTCCAGTGTGATATAGAGTTGCCTGGTTGGAGCTAGCTGGCAAAGGCAGCTTCCCGGTTTAGGAATCGAGAACAGGTGCACGGCTTATGAAATTCAGAGTAGATAGGAAAAGGTTCACAGATGGATTTCTTAGGGCTTGAAGGTAAAACAGCAATTGTTACTGGGGGTGGCTCCAATATTGGGCGGGGCATAGTTCTGGCTTTCGCTGAGCAAGGAGTGAACGTGGCCATAGCCGAACTAGATGAAGCTCAAGGAGCTAAAGTAGCTAAGGAGGCCAATGCTCCAGGCAAGGGCAAAATTGAGAATATAAGGACAGATGTAACCGACTGGGATTCGGTACAAGCGATGGTAAAGCAAACACTGGATAAGTTCGGCCAGGTAGATATACTGGTCAACGTTGTTGGTTGGGTCAGGGACGACCTTTTTGTAAGGAAACCCAGAGAGGATTGGGAAAAGGAGATAGCCCGCAATTTTTGGAGCGATATAAACTGCACTAGAGCCGTTTTAGACCATATGATTGAGCGGAAGTACGGAAAGATCATCAGCATTGGTTCTGATGCTGCCAGAGTAGGGCAGTTGAGAGAAGCTGTTTACAGTGGCTGCAAGGGTGCTATGGTTTCTATGGCAAAGTCTTTAGCCAGGGAGCTTGGCCGTTATGGGATAAACGTCAATGTGATTTGCCCAGGTGTTGTTGTTCCTGCAAGCAGAGATGTTACTACTTCGGAGAGCATGTGGACGGGTGAGATGATGAAAGTATTTGGCACCCCAGAAGCGCTAGAGAAAATAGCTAATGGTATCCCTCTGGGACGGCTGGGGACACCAGATGATATAGCCAATGCTGTTCTCTTCTTGGCCTCAGACCGAGCTAACTTTATAACTGGACAGACTATCAGCGTTGATGGTGGTTACACCATGGCGTAAGAAATTTTAAACAGCCTCAAAATAATCAAGGTGGCGACGAACTTGGCAATAAAAAAGGTGTGTGTTATTGGTTCAGGGACTATGGGCAGCGGCATAGCTCAAGTATCGGCACAGGCGGGCTATGAGACAACCATGGTTGACGTAAAACAAGAGTTTCTTGACCGTGGTATGAGCAGGATAAAAGCAAGTCTGGGTAAATTTGTAGAAAAAGAAAAAATTAAGCAAGAGGAGATGAATAAAGCTCTGGCGAGACTTCGTACATCGATTGACATGAAAAATGCCACCAAAGATGTTGACTACGTTATAGAGGCAGTATTTGAGAGGGCAGAGGTGAAGCTGCCGATATTTGGACAGCTTGAAGAAATTTGCCCCAAAGAGACAATCCTGGCTTCTAATACATCCGGAATACCAGTAAGTCTGCTGGCATCCGCGACCAGACGTCCCGACAAGGTTATCGGCACGCACTTTATGAACCCCGTACCGTTAATGAAGGGGGTAGAAATAGTGAAAACTCTGCTTACATCGGAGGAAACTTTGAAGGTAAGCCTCGATTTCGTCAAATCTCTGGGTAAGGAAACAGTCGTAGTTAAAGATTCCCCGGGATTTGTAACCAATAGAATAGTAACCTTAGTTTTAAATGAGGCCGCCAAGCTGTTGGAGGAAAATTTAGCAAGCATAGAGGATATAGATAAAATAGAGAAATTATCCCACAACTGGCCTATGGGCCCATTCGAGCTGGCCGACATGGTTGGTATAGACGTTATAGTCGACCTCCTGGAAGGGATTTACCAGCAGACTGGCTGGGAAAGATATAAGCCAGCTCCGTTATTGAAGAGGATGGTCGAGATTGGGTACACGGGAAGGAAAGTGGGAAAGGGCTTCTATCAATTGTTTGGACAAGGCTGACACTTTTGTACCGGCAATTACTTCGCCAATTTGGCTTCAAACCGAAAAAACGCTTAGGACAGCATTTCCTTATAGATGAAGCTGTATTAGAACGCATTCTATCTGCTGCCGAACTCAGCCCCGGGGACATTGTAGTTGAGATAGGTTCGGGCCTGGGCGTACTAACTGAGGGGTTAGCCAGACGAGGAGCCAGGGTCATTGCTGTTGAGCTTGATTCCAAATTAGTTGCCCTGCTGAAAAAACGACTGGCCACCTTTCCCGATGTCAAAGTTATCCGTGCCGATATACTTAAGGTTACCCCCCGGCAACTTCTACAAAATAATTTAACCGCCTCCGAACTTGTCCGAGGTTATAAAGTTATAGCTAATCTTCCTTATTACATTACTTCACCGGTACTGCGCCATTTTCTCGAGGCGCAGCCTCGACCCTCAGAAATGGTAGTAATGGTACAGAAGGAAGTCGGTGAAGCTATTGCTGCTATCCCTGGTAAAATGAGCTTGCTCAGCGTCAAGACTCAGTTTTATAGCCAGCCTGCTATTATATCCTATGTACCAGCGGCAAGTTTTTATCCCCCGCCGAAGGTGGATTCGGTTATTTTACGCCTGGATGTTTACTCCCAGCCGCCTATCGAGGTATCCGATGTCGCTGGTTTTTTTGATATAGTTATGCATGGGTTCAGCTCTCCTCGTAAGCAGCTTCGCAATTCCCTGGCTCACTCTTTAGAGATGCCGCCCAGCCAGGTTGCTTCATTACTGGAGAAGGCTGGAATAGAAGGTAAACGGCGGGCTGAAACTCTTAGCCTGGAGGAGTGGAGGGAGCTATGGAAAATCTTTGCTCCCTTTGCGAAAAGATTTTAATGTTGACTGTTTATGCCCCGGCTAAAATAAACCTTGTCCTCGAAGTACTGGGCAAGCATAATGATTATCACCGAATCTCCAGTATTGTTCAGTCAATAGACTTATGTGACGTCCTCAATTTTCAGTTAGACGATGGAATAGGCTTTGAATGTGATGAGGCCAGTTTAAAGCGCGATAACCTGGTAACACGGACGGCTACCCTGCTTAAGGAAAGCACAAAATGTAGTCTGGGGGCACGAATCGAACTTCGCAAGCATATACCTTGGGCTGTGGGGTTGGGAGGTGGCAGTAGCGACGCCGCTGCTACCCTCTTAGCTCTAAATGAGCTTTGGGGATTGGGGTTGCCGCTTTCTGAGCTGGTCCGTTTGGCATCCAAGCTGGGCTCGGATGTTCCCTTCTTTATCCATAAAGGCACGGCTTTGGTAGAAGGGAAGGGAGAAAAAGTAACCCCGCTGCCATCCTTGCCTTCAACCTGCTTTGTGTTACTGGTGCCGCCATTACCTAAAATCTCGGGCAAAACAAAGCAAATGTATGGTAAATTAAATGCTGCTCATTACACCGAAGGCCGGTTTGTTCAACAGGCCCTGTCATCTGTGAGGCAAGGGAAAGCGATTGGCCATAGTCTTATGTTTAATGTCTTCGAAAAGGTAGCCTTTGGTTTCTTCTCTGGGCTGGACAAATATCGGAAGGCTCTGGAAGAAGCTGGAGCTCCAGGAGTTTATCTCGCTGGCTCCGGACCATGTCTTTTTACTTTTTTCTCGGAGGAGAAGCAGGCCAAAGTGATAAGTCTAAACTTGATAGGACAAGGGCTAGAATGTTACGTGACGTCTCCTTTTCCCGGAGGCTAGAACGCTCTCCCCCGAAGGGAGAAGGTTAGGATGAAGTGAAAGTATGAGTATAGTGGAGCAAATCAAGCGAAATAAGTGGCTTCTGGCGACGATTTATGCCGTTGTCATTCTTGGTCTCAGCGTCGGCCTTTATTTCCTCCTTCGATATCTGATGGCCTATTTTGATCTTTCAGTTGAAGGATTGGCCACTACAGCTTACCTGGTTGTTTTTGTAACCACTCTGGTAAGTAACGCCAGTATTATTATTCCAGTACCTATTTTCGTCGCCGTAATGATAACAGCGGCATCGAAGTGGGACCCTATTCTGGTAGCTCTTATAGCTAGTAGCGCTGGCACCTTGGGGGAAATAACGGGCTATTATGTTGGTTACTTAGGGAAAAAGATAATAATCACTGAGACTACACCAGGATATGAGAAACTTGTGGGCTGGATGAAGCGACATGGCCCCTTGGGCATTTTCCTTCTCTCACTTCAACCTATATTGCCATTTGACGTAGCTGGGCTCCTGGCCGGAGCCTCTAAACTACCGCTATGGAAGTTTCTCTTGCCTTGCTGGGCAGGGAAATTTCCCAAGTATCTTTTGGGCTGCTACCTCGGCGGGGTGATTTTGGATCTTCTCCCTCCCTTGCCATTCTAGTTTCAGTGATAAAGATGTCGTGTAACGGTAGCCATCTGTTATTCTGCATGTCCCTCGCGTTGCCCCCGACAGTGTCTGGATGTTCTGCTCCGGTCACTCCCGCGATGGTTCAGGGTTGGTATTAAGGTCGGGCGCTTTTAAAGAGAGGGCTAGTTTTTTTTCATCTGCCTTGGTTCTAACCTCTCCATCCAATTTTGCCTTATGCAATATCTGGAGGACCTTTCCCATCTCAGGTCCGGCGGAGATGCCCAGTCTTTTTAGCTCCTCCCCGTTGAGGGAAGTTTTCACATAGCGCAGTTTTGTGAGAAATAGTTGGAGATAGCGGTGTGCGATTAAGGAAGAGGTGCCTTCTTTTTCATCTGAGGCTATGGCATTTGCCTGTATCGCCACAGGCTCATATTCCCGGAGCAGATAATAAATCTCACTGGGTTTCAGGGGAGACGTGTCCAAGAGTGGAAGCCTGGCCTTGAGGCGGAGCGTATCGTGCATCGCTCGGGATAATTTTGCCGATATGTTAAGACGGGCGAGAAATTGCTCAATTTCCCTTTCGCTAAATGAATAACCAAGAAGACAGAAATAGAGCGAGGGCAATTGGGTGGGCTTCTTTAGATGACGCGCCTTGTCAAATTTTTCAGCTATCCAGCCATCACCTTTGAGGGAGGAGCTTATTCTTGGCAGCACTCCCAGCTCGGCAAGCCGCTTGACAGCAAATTCCGGCTGTTTTTCCTCAAGAATTAGTTCCAGCTCGTGCCTTATTCGATCACCGCTTATTGTATCCAGCATAGGAATATTCCGTTTAAGTAGCCGAGCGGTCTGTGCTTCGAACTCAAAACCAAACCGTTGTTCATAACGGACGCCGCGTAAAATTCTGGTGGCATCGTCGCTGAAGCTTCCGGGATGCAAAATACGAATGAGATGGTGCCCCAGGTCGCTTTTACCATGATAGGGGTCGACCAGCTCCCCATAATCACTTGCCCCCAGGGATATAGCCATAGCATTGATGGAGAAATCTCTGCGGATGAGGTCATCCTTGAGAGTGCCCGGGGTGACCGCAGGCAATGCCCCCGGGCTGGCGTAGGTTTCCTTTCGCGCTGTAGCCAGGTCCAGGGTGAAATTCTCATATCTGAGCTTAGCGGTGCCGAAGCGGTGATGGGCAAGCAATTTTGCCTGACTGGTTTCAGCCACTTGTTGAGCCAATTTCACCGCATCGCCCTCGACTACCAGATCAAGATCGAAATTGGGATAACCTAAAAGCAGGTCTCGTACTACACCACCGACGAGATATACCCTTTGCCCCAGCTTAGCAGCCTGTCCGCTGATGTCCTTGACCAGCTCCAGGAGTTGCTGGGGGAGATATTGCTCTATTTGCCTGGCTAAATTCATTACATTATTATTATATCAGCACTTCCCTTACAGTCGTATAACGTGATTCCCATAACCGTAAGTTAATATATATAATAAGGAAGCAACAAGAAAGTCTTCCAAAATCCCCCTCTTAAGATAAGAGGGGTCAGGGGAGTTATGAAAGCGAGTCTTTAAGCATGGAAGCTAAAAGGCAGGAAGGGCACAGGAAAAGACTGCGGGAAAGATTCAATCAATCGGGGCTGGCAGCGTTCCTCGACTATGAAATTGTGGAACTGATGCTGACACTGGGGACGCCTCGCAGTGATTGTAAACCGCAAGCTAAAGAAGCCATAAAGAGATTCAAGACCCTGAGAGGCGTTCTGGAGGCTCCTCCGGGGGAATTGCAGAAGATTAAAGGAATAGGCCCAACCCACATCTTTGCAATCAAATTCATGCAGGATGTCGCCAGGGAGTTTCTCAAGGAGCAAGTCCTCGATAAGCCCTACTGCCGGTCTTCCAGGGAGGTCTTCGATTACCTGTATCATTCTATGCGAGACCTGAAAAAAGAAGTCTTCAAAGTCATGTTCCTTGATTCCCAGAATGGCGTTGTCGAGATTGAGGATCTCTTCGAAGGGACATTAAACGCCAGTGCTATTTATCCCCGGGAAATTATCCAGGGTGCCGTCAAACATAATGCTGCGGCTCTAATCTTCGTCCACAACCATCCCGCCGGTAATCCTCAACCCAGCGACAACGATAAACAGATAACCCAGGATTTAGTATTCGCCGGAAATATTATGCAGATTAAGGTTCTGGACCATATCATAATAGGAGAGAATCGCTACTTCAGCTTTGCCGATGCCGGGCTAATTGAGGAATATAACTCGGACTTCTTAAGCCTTAAAGAAGGAAAAAGAACTTAAGCCAGAGCAGGATTTAACGACCTTAATAAGCTATCCGGGAATTTTAGCTTTCGACCACGGTTAAATGGGTGGTACTTGTTTTGGGAATGGAGCTAAGGAATTCTATCATTCTTTTATTCATAATGTTCAAGTTTCATTGTTAACGTAAGAGGGTCAACGCCCCGCACGGCCATTGTAATTTCCGCCTGGGGCACAACACCTTGCTCGGTTACCCAAAGTGTCATCTCCAGGTCCATCTCAGGTTGTGTTCCATTCACCACGAAACAATTCTCGTAGGTGCCGGAGGGGACCACAACGTCCTCTTTTTCGATGGCAATCATCTCCACGGTTGCCTCCGCTACACCACCATAAGGAACCATGTAGGTGAATTGCTCTGAGTACCCCACATCAATGGACCCCCAGCGTTCTGGTGGTAGTAATAAAGTCATCTCCCTGGTTACGTCGACAAAAATGCCTGCATCTATTGCCGTCGGAAATGGCAGAGAAGAGTCCTCGTAACTCCCTCCCAAAGACGTGAATCGAGGCACTGAATTCCTGAAATCTCCAACCTCTCCATCAAAACTCGCCCCGACTTCTCCGATGGTGATATCTATGTTGAACTCTCCTTCGAATTGATAAGTCCCAGTGTCGACTAATGCGAATTGTAGCTCCCCTACTCTAGATTCCTGGAAATAATAACCGTAAGTTGCAGAATGGACTTTGGGCTCGGGCTCCGGTTTGAGAAAGGTATAGGCGGCAACGGCGGCAATAATGGCGAGACCAACCAAGGCAATTATAACTATCGGATTTTTACTTTTCATTATAATTCATCCCTGGGTAATCCCATGTTATAATAATCTTCCTTAGTATAAAAAGAAAAATGTGAGTAGTCAAGGAGGTGGAAAATGGCTGATTTCAAGCGGGGGATCAAAGCTGGTGTAGCTGCTGCAGGGGTCTACTTGGTCATCGCTGTAATACTTGCAGCAATTGGCCGCGAGTTTTGGTACCCATTCAGCTTTATATACGCAGCCGGACTCGGAATCTCTCCCGGATTAATGGATTCACCATTCGTGATTTACTCGATTCTTTCCTATATAATTAGGGGAATCGTATTCGGGGCGGTTTTCGCAGCCCTGTACGATTTCCTCCCCGGCACCGCCAGCGTTGTGAAGGGAGTGGTGCTTTCATCGTTCCTCTGGATAGTCACTGTAATTCAGGTTATTTACACAACCCCTGGATGGCCTTGGACTCCCAATGGCATCACGGGTTCCGGGACTTATTACAGTGGAACCGTTAGCCTGTCATCGGTTGGCCTGGCATTGGCTGGCATTGTATCCGCTCTGGCCTTCGGCGCGCTGACCGGCTTCTTGTGGGATAGGTTTCGGGCGAAAAAATTGACAGAAACAAGAAAAGGTAGTGCGACGTTGCTGGTCAGCTTCATTCAGGGAGGAGTACTCTGGATATTAGGGGCCGTGGCGTTCCTTATAGGTGTGGTTATTCGTGGGGCTCCTCTAATAGAGCCTGGGCCTTTCTGGTGGTATAGCGTACTTTATACGGCGAGTGCCTTTCTCGGGCTTGTCGGCTGGGTTCTCGCCCTCGTCGCCTGGAGAAAGACAAAAAGGGGCGAATCAGGGTTTAAGTGGGGCGTGGCTGGAGGGGTAATTATGGCACTGACTGGTGTTATGCTGCTTCCCGGGGTCCTCGCCATTGTTGGCGGGGTGTTCAGCGCGCGCAAACCCGCCACCGAGCCCAGCACCGCCGAAACTACGCAATAGAGATAAGCAAATTTGCCGAATGTATGAGGGGTTAGATAATTGGTTGATTTCGGACGGGGCATCAAAGCTGGTGTGGCTGTTGCAGCGGCCTACTTAATCGTCTCCGTAATACTTGAGTTAACCGGTTTCTCCTATCAGTTTCCAGTTATTACGGCAGCTGGACTCGGAATCCAACTCGAGTCAACGTATCCTTCAATCGTGATTCTCTCGATTTGGAGCTATATATACCGCGGAATCGTATTCGGGGCGATTTTCGCGGCCCTATACAGTTTCATCCCTGGGACTACCAGCGTTAGAAAAGGAGTGGTGCTTTCGGCATTCCTCTGGATAGTTGCCTTAGTTGAGGTTATTTACGCGACTCCCGGATGGCCTTGGCATGACGGTGGCCACTCATATGCTGCGACCTATTACGGGTCAACGGTTTGTTTGTCATCGATTGGCCTGGCACTGGTCAATATTATGTTCACTCTGGCCTTTGGCGCGTTGGTAGGTGCCATATGGAATAGGCTCAGGGCGAAAGAATTGGCAGAAGCAAGAAAAGGTAGTCCGGTATTGCTGGTTAGCTTCATTCTAGGGGGATTGATGTGGGCACAAGGGGCTGTGGTGTTATTTATGAATGTGGTTATTAGAGGGTTTCCTATAATAGAGGAACCTGGGCCTTTCTGGTGGTACAGCATACTTTTTGTGTCGGTTGTCTTTCTCGGACTCCCTGGATGGATTCTCGTCCACGTCGCTTGGAAAAAGACGAAAGTGGACAAATCCGGGCTTAAATGGGGTGTGGCTGGCGGGGCAATGATGGCACTGACTGGTGTTATGCTGCTTCCCGGGGTCCTCGCCATTGTTGGCGGGGTGTTCAGCGGGCGCAAATCCGCCAGCGAGTCCAGCACTGCCGAAATTGGGCAATAACGATAAACAAATAACCCAGGATTTAGTCTTTGCCGGAAATATTATGCATATTACATGACCGTGTGAATAATAGTGTATGCGTGAAGATCTCCGATGATGCCGCTGGATATTCAAGGCTGAATTACTAAAGTACTAAGCATACTAGCCCAAATGGGTGATAGACACTAGAGCTTGTTCATACTAATATTGATGAAGATTGAAACGTATCACTCAATATCATTTAGAGGTGGAGTAATGCCAAGAGAAATCGATGGGAAGAGATACTACGAAACCACAGAGGTATGTAAGAAGGCAGGCATTAGTCGTCCTACTTTGTTCCGCTGGCTCAAGCGAGGATTACTAATCAAACTGCATAGAGATAGAAGGGGATGGAGATTATTCACCGAAGAGGACTTGAACAAGATTCAGACAGAAGCTACAAGGATTGAAATCGACCATGTTTTGGTAAATCCAAGAGAAAAAGGAGTATAAATAAGGAACAAAAAAGTCAACTAAGGCATATGGTTGTGGAGATCCAATATGCAAATAGATGAACTTCTCAAATCGATGGTAAATAAAGGTGCTTCAGATTTACACCTCACAGTGACAAGCCCGCCCGTGCTCCGTATTGATGGCGAACTGATACCACAGAAAGATTTACCACCAATGACAGCTAAAGATATTGAACTCGTCCTAGAACAAATCGCGACTCAAGATCAGAGGTCAGTTCTTGATAGAGAATGGGAGCTGGACTGTACCTATACCCTTCCCGGACTAGCTCGATTCCGGGTCAATGCGTTGCGACAGAGAGGTGTAATTAGTCTTGCCTTCCGGTTCATACCATTTTATATCCCATCTATTGATGAATGGGGACTACCCCAAATTCTCAAAGAACTTATACTTAAGCCGAAGGGACTTATTCTAGTAACTGGTCCCTCTGGTAGTGGTAAGTCAACTACCCTAGCAGCGATGCTCAGTCATCTTAATGGTAATGCAACACGAAGTGTTATTACTATTGAGGATCCTATTGAATTTGTATTCCGCAACAAGGAATGCCTCATCCGACAGCGGGACCTAAGAGATGACACCAAATCATTCGCCACCGCAGTAATACATGCTCTCAGACATGATGCGGATGTAATAGTCATCGGCGAAATGCGTGATCTGGACACGATAAGTGCGGCTATCACAGCTTCTGAGACAGGGCACTTGGTCCTCGCTACGCTACATACAGTCGACGCTCCCCAGTCTATTGACCGCATAATTGACGTATTCCCTCACGGTCAACAACAGCAAATTAGAATGCAATTGTCACAAGTAATAGAGGCAGTAATATCACAAGCTCTCCTCCGCCGTATTGATGGAGGGCGAATAGCTGCCTTTGAAATAATGTTGGCCAGCGAGACAATCAAAACAAAAATCCGTGAAGCGAAGGTCTTCGAGATACCTGTTACCATTGAGGTGAGTACACCAGAGGGGATGCAGACTCTAGATCAGGCGTTGGCTGATTTGGTAAAGAGAAAGATAGTCAAGCTAGAAGATGCCTTAATGAAAAGTACTAATCCGGTGAAATTGCACCGGTTTCTTCAATCCCAGGGGGAAGTAGTCACATATTGAAACATTATCGGTAATATTGTGAAGAACTAAGAAGGCGTTGAATGGACAAGAAAAAAATACTCATAGCTGATGACGAAACAGGTTTAAGACTAACAGTAGGAAGGATACTGGATAAGGACTATGTCGTCCTCGAAGCAGCCAACGGTGAAGAAGCAGTAGAAATTGCTAAAGGACAGAAACCAGACCTCATCCTTATGGACCTTATAATGCCAAAGATGGATGGTTATGCCGCTTGCTCACAAATCAAGGCTGATGAGGCAACCAAGGGAATCCCAGTGGTTATACTTACTGCTGTCGGAAATGAACTCAACAGGAAGTTTGCTACGGAGATGGGAGCTGAGGGATACATAACCAAGCCATTTAATATCCAGGAGCTACTAGACGTGATTACCCCTCTACTGGCTAAAGCACTCTAGAGTCATAATATTACCATGTAGACTCTGAAAACCTAACTTTCTGAAGATAACCCAATTCAACAAAGCTCCCTAGCATTATTCGCTTCCTCGCATTGGTAGCCTGCCTTTTATAATTTCAGGCGAAGGAGCCTCGTGACTACGTCTTCATCGTCGACGATAAGCAATGTTTCTCGCTGGCTAGGCACACCCATATTACTCCCTTTTAATCATTAAAATGCTTTTCTCGTTGGCGTTAGCTTGCTTTATAGTAAACTCTTAATATGAGCGCGACTTTTAATGGGTAGTTCGATAATAATAGTAGCTCCCTTACCCAATTGGCTCCTGACATATATCTGCCCGCCGTGCTCGGTCACTATGCTGTGGCAGATGCTCAAACCAAGCCCAGTCCCCTTGCCCAATTCTTTGGTGGTGAAGAAGGGGTCGAATATCCGATTCAGATTTTCCTGTAGGATACCCGGGCCATCATCAGCGATTGAAATCCTCACGGTGCCGTTATGTTTTTCGGTGGTAATGGTCAGGGTCCCCCTGCCATGCGCCTCAATCATAAAATATTCAGCGTTGATAATTATGTTCATAAAAACCTGTTGCATCTGGAAATAGTCGACCATGATTTCGGGAAGCTCTGGGTAAAGATGTCTCTCGACATCTATATTGCTTTCTTTGTGTTTATAAGCACGTATGTCCAGCACGCCCTCGATAATGCTATTTATCTGGTCAAGCTGCTTCACAGGTGCGTGCTTTCCGCCAAAGTCAAGGAGATTTCTTGCCACATTGGCAGCACGCTGAGCCTCGTTGTTAATAAGCTTCAGGTCTTCACGGATGTCGTTAGGGACCTCCTTCTCCATAAGCAACTGGGATAAAACGATAACGCTCGTGAGTGGGTTGTTGAATTCGTGGGCGGTGCCAGCTGCCAGTTCGCCAAGGGAAGCCAGCCGGTCAGTGCTCATAAGCCGCTCATTTTGTTGTTTTTGTTCAGTAATGTCTCTGGTAATGGTGATGTGACCAAACAGATTGCCCTGAGCATCCTTCAATATGTTGATACTCAACTCACCAGGAAACTCAGAACCATCTGCTCTGAGCAGAGTGTATTCGACGCCGCTAATTGCTCCCTCTTTTATAGCTTTCTTCAAGTTGGCTGCTATTCTCTTGTGCTCGCAGGGAGCAAGCAGTTCAAAGACACTTTTCCCCAGAAGCTCATTCTTGGAACTAAATCCGTGCATCTCCACCGTTCTTTGATTTGCCTCGGTGATGATACCTTCTAAATCAATAACTGATATCCCGTCGATGACCGACTCAAATATTTGCCGTAACTTTTCTTCCGAATTCACAGTGTTTCCTCCATCTGCTTGCGCTTGGTCACGCCCCTAGTAAGCTCAAGACAGGAAACAACCCTGCCCTCGGCGTCTCTAATGGGATTAGCCGTATTTTCCCTAACCACCTCCCTGTCTTCGGGAAAGACAATAACAAAAGAATCCTTGCCCACTAATTCATCTAACGTGTAGCCAGTGGTAGCCGAGAAGTAGAACTTGATATAGCAAAACTGTCCATCCTGCATAATGCAAACCCCAACTGGAGCTTGCTCGACCAAGATCTTGAGTATCTCTTCTTCGTTCGTTCGCTCGACTGTTGATTTCATTGATTTCATCTATATACTTCCCTAACTTCTCCGATTTGTCGCGATAACGTGGTTGGTCTTTGTTCTAACGGTCTCCAATTGAGCTGCGGTGAATAGTCTCCAATCTCGCCAGTCTCGGTATTCGACGTCGGAAAATACCCCTTCCTTCAACCATCTGAAAAGGGTATTTCTACTGATTCCAACAATCCGGCAAACCTCTGCTGTCCTGTAATAGGTCTGGTTGTTAATAACGACAGGCATATCTTCCTCCTCTGAAACTATTCAACTATACCAATCGGAAAGCGTCAATCACCCATTTGTACTGGTTATTCCATTACTTTAATCCTGGCCCGTTCAGAGGCTCCTGTTCGTCAAATATCTGATACAGAACACTTGGACTGTTTCTATAGACCTCTATTCAGAACGGCCGCCAGTGGAGTTGGGTCGTAACATTCATTATCCTCAGACTATAGCCGGACGCTAGATGAATGAGTCAATTCCCCCCGATCAGAAGGACACAATGTGTATTTCGGTTAACAATTGCCTGTTTTGTTACCCCACTACACAAGCTGGGAATGTTGTATTGTGACTATGCCACATTAAACACGCACCCTAAATGGCAAAGGTTGTGTGTTATTGCGCCCCCATAATCCAGATTAAGGTCCTTGACCACATCGTAATAGGCGAGAATAGATACTTCAGCTTTGCCGATGCCGGGCTGATTGAGGAATATAACTCGGACTTCTTAAGCCTTAAAGAGGGGAAGAGAACTTAAGCCAGAGCGAGATTGAATTTATCCCTTAGCGCTTAAAAGCGACTAGAAAACTGCACAATTCGTCATGATGTTTAACTTGCTCCCTAATAACGTTTTCTCTAGAGCCGCATTGAGACTCGTCTAATGAAGTTTCAATACAAACCCATTAAATCCATTCAATTGACATTAACTATAGTAGGAGTAAAATAGAAACTGTAAATATGAGGAGATGAGAGGGTCATGTTTGAATCACTTAGAGTAAAAAATTTTCGATCCGTAAGAGATTCCAGTGAAATTAAACTGTCAGATTTAAATGTGTTTGTTGGGCCTAATAATTCCGGTAAGTCATCGATTCTATATGCACTCATGATGATAAAGATGACGATAGAAAGCAAGGATGAAGATATGGCTCTGATTACAAGCACACCTGTATTAGATCTAGGTAGCTATTTGGATCTGATTCGTGATGGAAATACTGAACGTAGACTCACGCTTGAATTCACATTGAATGATCCAAGTATTCGAACGCCTTTCACACTTTTTACCGAATATGGCAAAGAAAAGTATCAGAACTACGCCAGTTTGCAAGCTGAATTTTGTTTTGATAAAGACCGAAATAGGATTGACGTAGTTTCGTTCATTGGTAAGGATGCCTCAGGTGGAAATTTAATAAGTGTAAGAAAAACAGCCGATGAGAAATACAGAATAAGCGGCCCATCAACAAGACTGTTGAAACACATGAGCATTAAGTTCGCCAACTTTGTTCCGAGATTCGTACCGTTTGGGGTAAAACCAAAGGCTGAGCTAGCTATGCAAGTTATTAAGTGGGTGAATGCTTCGATAATAAGGGTGAATGAACTAATAGAAGTTCTGGAAAAATTAAGATACGTAGCACCCATAAGGGAGAGAATACCAAGACACGGCATAGTCGGGACTATGGTGTATTCTGAATTGTCTCCATCAGGCCAAAATTTAATGCGTGTATTATCCAGTTCAGACATAATTAGCACACGGGGAAAAGCAGCTATAGATGAACTAAATTACTGGCTTGGCAGCAAGTTCAAGCTTTTGAAGAATATTGAACTTGTAAATATTGATAGAGCAGGTACTGTAAAAACACTGATTGCAGACGACCCAAGAGGTTCGAAGAAAATAAACCTTGCGTCTATGGGGTGTGGTATCTCTCAGTTAGTTCCTGTGGTAGTACAGACTGTCCTGTTACCCAAATCGGGCTGTTTGCTTGTTGAGCAGCCTGAAATTCATCTCCATCCATCTGCACAGGCTGACCTTGCAGATCTCTTTATTGGGAATATCAGGGGAAGACGACAATTTATTGTTGAGACTCATAGTGAGCATTTTGTTCTTCGCTTAAGAAGGAGAATAGCAGAAGGGAAAATAAAGCCCGAGAAAATTGGAATATTCTTTGTTGAGAAGAAGAAAGGTCTGACTAGGATACAGAAGCTTAATCTGAAACCGAATGGTCATTTTGAAGAATGGCCTACTGGCTTTTTTGAAGAAGGCTTTAAGGAGGCGTTAGCGATTGCTGAAGCAGGTATTGTGTCTAGCACACAAGAGGGCTAGCTTATGGATGACTTAGCATTAGATGTATGTGTTTTGATGAGTGGATCAGGCATTGGCAATCCACAATATCGGAATACATGCTTTGATTTAATGAAGAGAATGCTGGACTTAGATAATTATAAGCTAGCTTTAGATAAAAAAGGGCAGATAAAGCATCAGTACCTAGCAAAAAACGGGCAAGGGACTTTTGGTCATCATTTCGTTATTAAAATGGCACTCACGGAAAAGACGGTTCCGATACCGTGGCGCAATTTACGTGATTCAATCCGGGTAAAACTTGAAGAGAAAGGTTTCACCAGGGACAGCGAAGACTACAAGTATGTTATATGTGCTTCAGGAACGTGTTGTAACAAACTAGTGAGCCACGAGCCACATTTTTTTAATGTAAGTCGCATACTAAGAAAAATACCCGTAAAAGTGATGCTACCACATCAAACATAGATATTAATTCCCTATATCTAAACTTTGTACACTCACGAAGAATACTTTATTCATTTTGACTTATATTGAGTTACTTTTTGACTCTATCCATAATTGAAAATCTACCTAGACTTATGAACCGAGATAGTACGGATCAGATTTTAGAGGCTAGGTTTTAATTCTCTAATTTATCTAATGGGTGATCAACAATTTGCTATTCTGTTTGGTTCCTCGTTTTGCATTGACTGAGACAAGCAAACTTAATAAGCCACCTGGCAATCTTAGCTCTTTGCCCTTCGGCGTCTTCTGAGCCAGATTACCAAAGGCGAAGTCGAATTTATCACTTAGCGCTTAAAAACGACTGGAAAACTGCACAATCCGTCAGAATGTGCAATTGGATAACAAAGCAAGCTAATGTGCAATGATATACAATTTGGACAATTGTATTACCTCTATAAAGTTATTACTACCTTTCCTTTGGCTCGGGTTTTTTCACATTCCTTCCGCCTTTAGTTCCCATTGCTTGTTCTCCTCATTGTATTTCGGAATCGATTATTCTTGCTCTCCGTACTCTCTTATTATGGACAAAAAGGCAAGTTGCCTAAAAAGATGGGTACTATGCTTGACATGCCATTTAGGTAAATCAGTCTAGATAGCCCTTGAGCTTTCGACTGTGGGAGGGATGACGTAACTTGCGCAGGGCCTTGCCTTCAATCTGTCGTATTCTTTCTCGAGTTACATTGAATTCTCTGCCCACCTCTTCAAGGGTTCGAGCACGTCCGTCTCTAAGGCCAAACCTAAGCTGGAGCACCTTTTTTTCTCGTTCGGTAAGTTCATCGAGCACTTTATCTATTTGTTCTTTGAGTAGCTGCTGTGAAGTGGCTTTAGTTGGTGCTAAACTGCCGCGATCTTCAACAAGGTCACCTAGACGGCTATCAGCATCTTCGCCAATGGGCATGTCTAGCGACATTGGCTGACGGAAAAACAAAGCCATGCCCCCTTCCACTTTTTCTGGGGATATATTTAGGCGGCTGCCAATTTCCTCGTAACTTGGTTCGCGTCCAAGTTCTTGAATTAACTGTCGTGTTGTGCGTGATAGCTTGTTCATTGTGTCTACCATGTGTACCGGAATGCGAATGGTACGGGATTGGTCAGCTAAAGATCGAGTGATACCTTGCCTGATCCACCAGGTGGCGTAGGTACTGAACTTGTAGCCTCTTCTATACTGAAACTTATCTATAGCTCGGATGAGGCCAATATTCCCTTCCTGGATAAAGTCAAGGAAGGACATGCCATGCGCGATATACTTCTTAGCTATGCTCACCACCAGGCGCAGGTTTGCTTCAGTGAGGTGCCTTTCTGCTGCTGCTGCTTCGGTCCTCACCTTTTCAAAGTAAGCTTTGAACTCACTGCTATGAGAATCGAGTTGAGACAGGAACCTGTTGTTAGTCAGGAGGGCCTTTAGTTTTTGCCATGAAGGTTTATCTCTAGCCAGGAGCTCTAGCAATTGCGGGGGCAAAAGTTGACTGTTTATGGAAAGATTTACTATGGCTTCTTCGGCCGCAGTGGTTCCTTTGTCTATTCCCTCAGCGATTGCCGCTATTAACGCTGGGTCTATAACAATGTCGATGGCGGAGCGAAATTCAGGATTCTTGATCGTCTCTACCACATTGCTGGAGGGATCGATACCAATACGCTCTTCGACAATCTGAACAACGGGATATGCCCTGGATAATTGAGAAATTACGTGAATAACTATGTCAACGGGTAAAGGGAATTTCTCGTATTTCCTGAAGTGATTATTCTTGAGCCTTTCTACGTATCTACCCAGCTCTATCTTCCGGGATAGCACCTTCTCTTCGTGAGCTGTAAGCAGCGGCACCCTGCCGAGTTCCCGAAGATACATACTAGTTGAGTCGTCAATTACCTCGTATTCCCCTAGTGCTGCCGGAGGCTTGCTCTCTTCAGTTTCCTCAGCGGGGAATTCCTCACTCTCTTCTTTTTCTTCAACATCCTCGGCTAAGGCGCTGACATCTTCAACTCCGGCTTCATCGCTGAGTAAGCTTTCAGCCAATATATCATCACTATCCAGGTTGATGCTTCTTCCTTTAGCCATTGTTATTTCTCTTTCTTGAGGAAGACCTGCTGAAGTTGTTGCCCGGAATTTGTGGTTGTGTCAATTTGTTGGGGGAAATTCAACCCTTGGCTTGCTTGCCTTGCCAGACTGTCTCCCAGTCGCTCTTATTGTAGCACAACGTCCGTAGTTTGACAAAGAGCCGATTGTTCACTCCTTCAGTAGACCAGCTCTGCCCGTGTCTCTTGAATCTCTCACCCGTTCTGGTCGGTGAGAAGGTATCTCTTGGCAACGAAAAGTTATGTCGCAACTATTCTCCACGGGACGCTAGTGGCTTTGGCTTCAAGGAGATTGCACTTTAGTCAGTTTTGTTCAATGATAATTCGATACATCACACAGTTCGTCAGATTGTTCAACAGGAGATTCAAAGACCGGATAAGCGGACTATGTACCTTTTTGCCTATGGTGTAGCTGTGCTTGTAGTTCACGGTACTTGTCGATGTATTCGTGGATTGCTATCACAACAGCGGCGTGGCTCCAGGTCAGCGGTGAGACACTGAGCGGAGCATGATTATGCGGATGAACCTGCTCAGCAAGAACACCACTATGGAGAGCGCAGTGCTGAGCCCAGGTGAGGATTTGAAGGGCCGGCTTTAGGTCATCTACCGATTGAGCTCTGGCAGTGTGGTACTGTGCTACCCACATGGTGCAAACAAACCATGGGTTACCGGGAATATTGGCTATGTCCTGGCTGGCTTGCTGGTAGCAGTCGTTCTCGTAACGGGCAATGCCTCCCACCTCAGTTTTGCACCAAAGCCTGTCCATAAGTACTGCCATCGTGCTCTCAATAAGGGGATCAGTAGCTTGGAGCATGCCGAAGAGAAAAGGACCGCAAATACTGCTATCAATAATGTAGTCCGGTTCCACCACACCGTCAGCGTCAACTTTGACCGAGCGTAGGAAGCGCCCCAACTTCTTGTCAAAAAGATACTCAATAGCCGCCTCTTTTATCTCAGCAGCCGCCTGGCGGTACCGTTTGGTGAGGGCCACCTCACCAAACATTTCCGTAAAATTGGCTGCCGCTTGTAAGCCTGCCCAGACCGCAGCCACGGTAAACGAGTGGATGCCACGGCGTTCCTCCCAAAGGTCATATGAAGGTGCCGGAAGGTTCGTATGAGGCTCTCTATAGGTAGCCATAAAATCGGCAGCGTTCTTAATCAGCTTTTGATAAAGGGGACGGATGGACTCTACATCGTGGAACTTATGGTAGTGGTGCCAGAGGCTGTATATTACTAAAGCAGTCTCATCCTCTTCAATTGGCAGTTGTAGCTCACCCTCCTCGTCTGCCCAGGGCATCCATTGGCCTGCCAGATACCCGTTAGAGGTGTACTTGTGAAGGAAGTAGCCTTCACTGGTGATGGTATTGGCGCAAAAATCGAAGAACTTATGACTGACTTCAGCGTAGTTGGCCATGTCGAGGGCCTTAGCGGTGAAGGCGCCATCACGACCCCACACATAAGAGTAGATGTCCCCCAGGACTTCGGCGATGTCTGAGTCAGTGCTGGCAATGATAGCGCCGCGGTTATCAGTCTGCACACGCATCGTGAGCAAGCTGCGGCGGTACAGGTCCAATATAGAGGCCGGCAGGTCGGCAAAGTCCAGCGATTCCTTATTCACCCATGCTCGCCAGTAATCACGGGTGCGTATGATGAATGACTCAGGTCCACGTTCCTTGACCAGAGCGTTGAGTTCCTCGACTCCGTGGAAGTGGGTACTGGCCGCCAGCCAGTGGTAAATGGTTGAGCTTCCTCCAGCGGGCACAGCCTTCTCATAGAGCCCGATGACGCCCTCAGCGAAGCCGCAGGTAAGAGGCACCTTCTCCAATTTGCCGTCTTCGGCATCGCGCCGTGCACTTGGCTTATCTTCTGATTTTGTGCTTCCGGTTGTCCAGTCGTCGAGGCCAACTCTTCCATTTACCTGGCCACCTGCCAGGAAGTAACGCTGCTCTTTATACATCACCAATGCCCTCAGTTCTGGGTGGTAGTAGATAGTATCGCCCATTTTGCTGCCTAGAATCCGCATCTCATAATGGAAGAATAGACGTACGTCGCGGGGGTGGTCTCGGTGGTTGACTATATCAACCCGCCTTAAAAAGATATCCCGGTGAAAGTCCACGAGGTCAGAAAAGGTCAGGGTAAGCCCTAGGGCAAGATTAGCGGCAGTAACACTGGTGACCAGAGTCCCGCTTTCATAGGTCATTTCCTTCCGCCACTCGGGGCTGTCAATCCATGCGAAGCTTCCATCAACCCAGATGCCAGTACGTGATACACAACCTTCGCTATGGTTCTCCTTGCCGATATAGGGATAGTAGATATCACGGAGGTTGTAATCAGTGTCGAAATTGATGAGTAGGTTGCCATTGCCTACAGGTAAGTCTCTAGGCATCTTAGTTTTGGATTATTCTCCTCTCTCGGTATAATACACTATTATAGACCTCTAGGATTTTCTGAGATGCTCGGTCCCGTGAAAGTCTTTCTGCAGTCTCTCGGGCACGCTCAGCAGTAGCCTTTCCAAGTCCGGCCGATTTAATACAGTATTATAGACCTTCAAGGTTTTCTGAGCTACCTGATCCCATGAGAATTTTTCTGCGGTTTCCCTAGCACGCTCACCCATGGTCTTTCTAAGTCCAGCATTTGAAAGCAGCAACTCGATTTTTGCTGCTAGGCCGTTGACATCGGAGGGGGCTCTAAGTAGGAGGCCATTTACCCCATCGATTATGAGATCGGCAGCTCCGGCAACCCTGCTGGTGATTACAGGCAAGCCGCTGGCCATAGCCTCGACGATAACCAGACCAAAGGGCTCATATATGGTAGGAAGAACGAATATATCGCTAGCAGCATAGTATTCCCAAAGATTGCTGCTGTGGGGGACAAAGATTATCCTGTCCCTCACCCGCTTTAGCTCCGCAAGCT
>Ga0315547_1000363_pt1 | contig 47191 bp, 59 predicted proteins | sample SalMarSW160240MG_2_FD_202542 | JGI IMG/M metagenome (GOLD analysis project Ga0315547, IMG submission 202542) | Salt marsh sediment microbial communities from the Plum Island Ecosystem LTER, Massachusetts, United States - Salt Marsh Sediment SW1601-240 ...
ACTAACTTCTAAGGGTCCATTGAAAGGTGCTGACTTTACCACAGTTACCTTGGTGCCTGGAGTTAGACCCATGTCACTAAGTCTTTTGGTGAAACGAGCGACCATAAAATGCTTTTTCCAACCTTTTTTTGCTCTATGCCTGCACATCTGTTCTTTCTCTGAATTGAGATCTGTAGATGTTATAATTCCAGTTTCGCCGTTCCTCAACCCAGTTAAAGGCAACATCATCACTTGTTCACTTCTTCTTCATTCTTCTTAACGTAGATTATTGAAGCCAAGTCATGGTCAATTGTGCAGCTTTCTCCTTCAACACGGATTGTTAAAGAACCGCCAGGAACTATTTTATCTTCAACTTCCACTCGTTTTCCAGGTGTGAGGTTTAGTCTAGCCAGCTTTTGCAGCGTCTCAGTTTTCTCTTCAGTTATCTTGACAATAACACCACTCATTTTGGCGTCAAGTTCACTGAGAGCCATTGTTTCTTCTTCAAAGATTCCTCCACAATTTGTCGGTATCGGGTTTCCGTGAGGGCATCTTTTCGGGTGCCCTAAGGCTTTCTCTAGTGGCTTAAGAATTTCTGGAGAGAGAGCGTGTTCTAACTTGCAGGCTGGGTCGTGAACTTCGCTCCAATCTAGATGTAAAATGTCTGTCAATAGCCGTTCTGCGAGGCGGTGTCTCCTCACGACACTTGAGGCGATTTTTCGTCCATCCTTAGTTAACTTTACTCCTTTGTACGGTTTATGAATAACGAGTCCTTTCCTCTCCAAATTCTCTATTGTATTTGTAACCGAACCCGGAACAACCTTCAAGTTTCTGGAAAGCTCCATGGTTCTGGCAAAGCCTGCTTTCTGCTCTAAACGGTAGATTGCCTCAAGGTATTCCTCGGCTTGGTTAGAGACTGTTTTTGCTTCAGCGTTCACAAGTTTCACCTGTTAGAAACTACGACCTCTCGTAATTTTACTCAGCATAATCATAGATAAACTTTACTCTTTGAAGAATACTAAATCACTCAAAAAATATTCACGCACCCAGCAGGCAACGCCCCAACCAAGTTGGATGTTACTGCAAGAGAATTTTGCGGTCAACTTTTCTTTGCAGCATTTCAACTTCCAATATCATGCTTCTTCTGGTTTGAAGTGTTTTTGGAAGACATGATGGATTTCTTCGGGTTTTTCCAGTATAAAGACACCGTTCATTGCGGCTAGTTTTTTGGTGCGTTCAACGTCTTCTTTTCTTACTTGTATTTTCATTTCGGTTCCGTCGGGAAGTTGTGTGGCTGTTACTCCTTCCTTGTAGTCGCAGGGCAGTATGTAAACGGGTATAAAGGATTTCAGAGCCATTATTGTTGCGTTAGATAGTAGAGTGTCCGCTATTCCCGTTGCGATCTTTGCAACTGTATTTGCTGTAGTTGGAGCAATCAGCAAAAATTCGATTTTTCCGCTCTGCAGCTGAACCGCAAGAGTTGGCATATTCGAGTTAATTTCAACCCGAATTTTATCAAAATTTTCCTTCAAATCCTTAGCTAAACCGTAAAAATTTGCTACTTGCTTTCCTGCTTTCGAAAGATAAACTGTTATTCTAGCGTCATCTTGATACTGCATTTTGATCTGTTTCATAGTCTCAAATACTTCAAGCATCCGGTCTCCGCTACCTGTGACTCCCCACGCAACCCTTTTCTTCTTTTTTTGCTTTTTTTCCATTTCCACAGTTACAACAGCCATTTTCCACCACTTTATTTCTGCGTTTTAATTTCGATTTTCTTCATGGCTTCGGCGAATCGTTTAATCGTCTTTTTCATACTTCTAAAGCCTTCCTTATCTTCTTTTACGTCTTCTAGGGTGTCTTTTGACCAGAAGTTTGCTCCTAGGTTTGCTCCGAAGGGACCGCCGCTTACGGGTATGACCGCGTTTAGGATGTAGAATGTGTGGATTTGCTGGATTGCCAGTTCCTGTCCTCCAATTCTGTCTCCCCCAACGGCAATAGCCATACCTATTTTGTATTTTAAGACTTTGGGGTCTGCGGCTAACAGGGCTCTGCATCGGTCCATAACTGCTTTTGTTTGGGCGCTGACTCCCCCGTTATAGACTGGAGTGGCTATTATTATTCCTTCAGCCTCTTTTAGCAGACTGTACACGGTGTTCATGTCGTCTGCTAGTATGCATTCTTTATGTTTCAAACAGTGATCGCAGTGGGTGCAGAATCCAATTTTTTTGCCTCTAACTGTAAAAAACTCTGTATTGAAGCCCCTCGTTTCCAGCATTTTCAGGGCTTCTATTAAAACGTGTTCTGTCGCACCTTTCCTAGGGCTCCCGCATATGCCAACAATCATGGTGCTTCATTAGACTTATATTCTCTAAACGCAATAAATGTTGCTGACAATAATTTATGCGTGGGCTCCTCGTTAGCACCTTCAAGAATCTGCACATCATTTGATACTTCAATAAGGGGCAACACCTAAAAGCAAGAGACAACCGAACTAGCCCATATGGAAAAGAAGCAAGCTGCAGTTATAGCCATATTTTGTGGCATCGCCATTTTTGGCATAAAACTAGTAGCATATTTTATTTCCAATTCTGTAGCCTTGCTTTCTGATGCGCTAGAATCTATCGTTAACATAGCGGCTTCAGGGCTAATGCTTTTCTCGGTTTGTATTTCAGAAAGAGCTCCAGACAGCAGCCACAAGTATGGTCACGAAAAAATCGAGGACATATCAAGCCTCGTGGAGGGCATCTTCATAATTATAGCTGCCATTCTTATCATCCATGCCGCCGCGGGACGTCTATTTGAATCCGCTGAGCTGTTTAAACTCGACTTCGCCATTGGAATTTCAATGTTCGCTACTGCCCTGAATGCGGGGCTCTCTTTGCTGTTACTCAAAACTGCTAAGAGTTGTGGCTCAACGGCTCTTGAGGGCGACGCGAAGCACCTGTTCTCTGACGTTATCTCAACTGTGGGCGTGTGGATAGGTCTCTTTGTTGCACAATTAACTGGGTGGGACTTCATGGATTCTATCTTGGCCTTTGTGGTTGCAGCTTTGATTGTGAGGATGGGTGTGGGGCTTGTTCTGAAGGCTTCAAACCGTCTCATGGATCAATCGTGCATAGCGGAAGAAGAGAAGATAATAGAAATCCTTGGCAGGCATTCCTTCCAGTTTATCGACTTCCATAATTTGAAAACACGCAGACACGGGAACCAAGTTTTTGCGGAGCTTCATCTTTCAGTTGACGGTTCCCTGAGCGTTAAAGTGGCTCATGATCTTACGGATCAGTTAGAAGAGGAATTGAAGGAAGAGCAGCCAAACGTGAACCTGACAATTCATGTTGAGCCACCAGATTAAAGTAACAGTTGGAAACACCGTTTCAGTTTTTGGAACGCTTTTTTCGTAATGTCCCTTATCTTACACGATTTTATGATATATTGCTATAGACGATGTGAGGTGAAGAAAACGACCCTTAAAAAAAGAGGTGCTTTCGGCTTTGCAGTTCTGTCTCTTCTAATGCTGCTGACTTTTTCCGCTTTTGTTTCTGTCCAAGCAAACGGGCAAACCGTTGGAGGCAACACTCCGCCAGATATGTCCGTTGATGCTTTACAATACAATCGAACCGACATCACTCCTTCGGGATACATGGAAACGATACAAGCGATGGAGATGAACGTCTTCTTCTACAGAAACGTTACCTTAATGATGAACTGCACCCAAAACTGCGAAATGAACGTAACCATAGACACGCAAGTCCGAAACAGGATTGTCTCCGTTACTGTTGAAGCAAACCAAACAATGATGCTGACCATGAACGTTAGCGCTTCACCGCCCCAAGGCGAAGCAGTGATGGAACGTACCCTTAACTTCTACATGGGACTGGAACCAAACGCTACACTCCAACTGCAAGCCCAGCTAAGATTACTTGTCAACCAGACCGAACTCAGTGCTGAACTTGACAGAGAAGTCAACGCTTCGAGGCTAACATGGATGTACTGGAACACAACTCAGGCCCAGTGGGTTCCAGTTGAAAGCCACATGGACCAAAACGGCTACCTGGTCTGCAACACAGATCACTTCTCAACATGGACTATCGCTGAGGTTGAATCGCCAGATGAAGTGCCAGAAAACATACACCCATACACAGTAATAGGTTTGATAGTAACCGTAACAGTTGCCACAGCATTGTGGAAACGAACGAAGCAAAATCAGAAGACCCAATGAGCTGTTGGAGCCATTCTCCAACAAACCCCCTTTCTCTTTTTAACTCAACCTCTTTTACCATCGTAAGATATTTGCCATCGTCTTCCTGCTAACAGCCTCAGCGACCTGTTTTCCAGCCAATTTTTCTGCCAGTTTAAGAGCAAACGGAAGAGCTGTTGCAGGTCCTCTACTCGTTATGATGTTGCCGTCAACCACAACAATGTCCTGTTTGGGTTTGCCTCCGCCCGCTTCCAGTTCTTCGTCCATTCCCGGATAAATCGTGCAAGCCTTGCCTTCAAGAATGCCCGCGTCTGAGAGAACCGTGGGGCCTGCACAGATTGCGGCTACTAGCTTGTTGGAGTTGAACGCCTTTTTGACCATGTCAATTACTCGTGGGTCCTTTCTGAGATTCTTGTAGCCCGGATTCCCTCCAGGACATATTACTGCATCAAAATCGTCTACAGACACATCGTCAATCGACTTGTCCGGAACAATTCTCATTGCATGTTTGCCTTCAGTCACGTTGGGTGTCAAGCCAGCAACTGTTACGTCTACGCCGGCTCTTCTGAGGATGTCCACGATTGTTACGGTTTCGATTTCTTCAAATCCTGATGCAAGAAAAACTAACGCTTTAGCCATAATACATCCACTCTTTTATTGCTCTAGTTCTTTGACCAGTTTCACTATCTGTTCTATCACGTACTCGTTTATTTTTTGTCCTTTCTCAGCAGACGCTATTGTGGGGTCGCCCATAACTCCGCTTGGGAAGTATCGTTCAGGGTCTGGAACTACTTCGAATCTGGGCAGATTTGGGTAATTTCGTGTTCCTTTTCCTTTTATCAGGTCTGATCGAATAGCCATTACTCTTGAAGTTTCGATGGTGCCAGCGTGGGAATCTCTGTCATCAAACTCTTTGCCTCTGAGATCAAACGCGAAGTCGTAATCTGAGCAGACCATAATTCTGGGTCTATTCTCTTCGTTCATGTGGTTAGTTACAACCGTTTTGGCTGCAAGCTTAAGCGCAATCATATGTGAGCCGCCAGCATGACCTGTTATGATCAGCAATCTCTTGAAGCCATTACGGACGAAATCCTCTAGGATATCAGTCATTATGCTCCGCAGCGAATCAAAACTTATCGTGATTGTGCCCGGAAAGTTTCTTGTAGAATTGCAGAGACCATACCGCAGGGGCGGAGCAACCAAGCAACCAGTTTTACGGGCAACACCCAAAGCTACATACTCTGCTTGAATGCTGTCTGTACAGAGCGGTAGATGAGTTCCGTGCTCTTCGATGCTTCCGCATGGGATGATTACAACTTTTCCTTTTTTAGCCGCTTTTTCTGCTTCTTTCATGCTCAGTTCGTCAAACCAAAATTTCTTGTTTTCGCCTGAACCTGCACACATGTTTCATTCTTCTCCTTTTCATCACGCAGTTAAATGAACTAGAATATGCACATGTTAATTCAGTCTTTGATGACCTTTAATTAGTTGAATACCACTCCTTTTTAACACTGTTTAATGTTTGAGCGGCTCATTAGACGTTCCAGTTGCCTATAAGACTCTTCGTGACCATAAAAACCTATCTGAAGCCTACGAAGAGTCTCTAAACCTGTTTATGTCTCCTATCCTTTTCTTCTCTATGCCTCACGCCTTTGTTTTTGTCATATCATGAACGTGTTATATATTTTCTATCCAGTCCACGTTCAACCTTGTTTATTTCTTCCCAGTCAGGATCAGGACGCTCTAATTCAGGGAATATTTTGCTTAGCCTTATTTCTGCATCTGTAACATATGCTCGACTCATTCCAACTTTTTGTTTAACCCGGTGCAACGCTTTTTTTCGCAAATCTGAATCTTCAAACAAAACTTTATCCCACTTCTGCAAAAAATCGGCTTTCCATGTCTGAGCTTCAGCATCTACAATTACCCTATTCTCAAGTGCATCAGTGTAATTCGGGTTAATCTTGCCTGAAGAGAACTGTCGAGCATGATCCATTATTTGCTCGCGGAAGAAGCGTTCTAAGCCGTGTTTCTTGAAGAGCGCATATTTGTTAAGAAATGGAAAAAGATCACTCCATTTTTTGATAAAAGAGTCTGGCTGTTGTAGAAACTGCAACCTAATCTTTTCTGAGTCAACTAAAGCCTTGCAGAGACCCTTTAAGGTTGCACTGTATATTTTCTTTTCCTTGCCGCCCTTCAGGATTTTTATTGTTTTTTGGCGAACTTGCCCGCTAGGTATAGTGTGTAGTATAGTGACATGTATACGTGGTTCTGTCCTCACCACTATCACTAACTTTTTTTTCTCCAAAATCTTCAATTTTCTAAGTATTGTGCGATAACTGAAATCAGTCGCCTTTGGGAGTTTACCTTGTTCCATCTCTCCGTTTTCGCAGATAACTGACAATATTCTCTCTTCAGGTTCTACTGGTGTTTTCCTTCGACCCAATGTGACAAACCACGTCATATTATGACATAAAAAGAGTTAATAAATCTTTCTAATAATGTTAGAAAATAGGAATGTGACAAACAATGCCCATTATCAGAAAAATAATTTCTATTGGAGGAAGCCACGGAATCACAATTCCATCAAGCTGGCTTGACTGGATTACTTACACGACAGGCGAAAACCCCACTCAAGTCACCATCGAGGTCAACGGCGTTTTAAAGATTGCACCAGTATTGAAGGAGCTACAAAAATGACCTCAGAAACCGTTACAATTTCCAGAACTGCGATCTTGGAAATAATCTCCAAGCTTGACACAATTATAGCGAAATTACCTCGCGAATAGGGCCCCAAAACTAAACACAAGGAGGAATCGCCAACATGCAGACCACAACAAAGGCAACGGAGACAATCAACAAAGACCGCCAAATAATACACGACAGACAAATTGAGGCTGGACTCTCTCCAGACCGCTTTCATGGGCTCCGACCCAAAACCAAAGTTGCATATTATGGTTTCAAGGAATCAAAGAAAACCGCTTTAGAACTTGACAGCTACCCTAGCATAGGCGTTAATGTCGGCAACGGATTGGTTATTGTAGATTTTGACGAGGACGGATATGAAGAGGCACATAACCTATTCAAAGACACTTTTACTGTGAGAAGCGGAGGCAAGGGGAAGCCACACTATTATTTAAAAGTGAATGGTGACGTTCCAAACAAGAAACTGGTTTTTGGCGACTTGAAAGCGCATGACGGCTATTGTGTGGCCTGCGGATCACATATTGACTATTACGATGAAACAAAAGACAAACGTGTAGTTGGCGATTACACCATTCAGAAAGACGCGCCAATTAAAGAGATGCTTTTTGACGATTTTATGGATAAGGTTCGCCCCTACTTTAAAGACGATTCAACGGAAGGCGACAAACTAACAGAGGAACAGCTAACAAAAGGAGTCAGCGAAGGAGAAAGGCACAACGTAGGAATAAAAACAGCTAACCTTATCGTTGGAAAACTTAACTGCGATTACACCTCAGCATTAATCGCCATGGAAACATGGAATAACAAAAACACTCCACCACTTCCAGAACCCGAAATAAAACAAATGGTTCTAGACGCTATAAACTATCAGAAACGGAAAACACAAACAGAACCAACAACAAATGGTGACGCCAAATTTAAGCAGAAACCACAAAACGATAATGAGCCAGACATGGGTTTCGCGCTGCAGTTACTAAACTCCAAGTTCACGTTTAAATGTCCCACTGACACACGGGAACTTTTAATCTACGAAAACGGAGTTTACAAGCCGGGTGAATGTCAAGTTCACGCCCTCCTTGAGGAAGAGTACGGCGAAGACCTGAAGAAACACTTTTTGGATGAAGTAACCGGACACTTGGAACGCTCTAATTATGTAGAACGTGAAGAAGTCAACAGGTTCGCCAACAAAATTCCAGCCCAAAATGGGTTGTTCAATTTTGTAACCCGCGAAGTTGAGCCTTTCGATCCTGACAAAATTTTCACCTACAAGTTGAACGTGACCTACGACCCAGAAAAAGAATGTCCGAAATTCTCCAAGTTCGTCAAGGAGATTATGCCCGACGAAAACGACAGGCTGTTACTTCAAGAAATTTGTGGCTACTGTCTAGTTCCGGCAATGCCCTTTCATAAGCTTTTCTGGCTTTATGGAGTTGGAAGAAACGGAAAAGACAGAATTATTTTAACGCTTGAGCATGTACTAGGACAAGATAATTGTGCACACCTTAATCTAGGCGATCTAAGTGAAGGGAGACGTTTTAGCCTATGTCAGCTCTACGGAAAGCTGCTAAATGTCTCAAGTGAACCCAACATCAAATACCCAGTTACAACCAACATTTTAAAAATGATAAGCGGAGAAAACACTATACACGCAGAACTGAAGGGAAAAAACCAGCGTCTCAGATTCACCAACATAGCAAAACCGATAGTTGTAGGCAACAATTTCCCAAAAGTCAACGACACAAGCATAGGATTCTGGGAGAGAGTGGTAGTTCTCAATTTTCCCCGAACCTTCACAGGCGAAGAGTGCATACCCAACGTAGAGAGAACTTGGTTAGATTACCCTGAAGAGGTCTCAGGAATTTTTAATTGGATGCTGCAGGGAGCCTATAGACTAAAAGAAAACAGTCAATTCACCACATCCAAAACTACGGAAGAAACGAAAGTTGAGTTTATGAAGGTGTCAGATCCGTTTAACGCATGGATAGCGGAACGCTGCAAATTTGTTCCTGAAGCATACCTAACCCGTTCCGAGGCATACAACGACTATAAAGATTACGCGGATGAAATCGGCGCCACCCCAGACAGCGCAAGAACATTATACGCCAAAATGAGGCAAACCCCAAGAGTCAAAGACACACGAATAAAAGTAAACGAGAAAATAGAACGGGTCTTTCAAGGAATCACTTTCAAGACCGAGGATGACGTCCAGGAAGAGGAAAAACAACAACAAAACCTTGATTCAATGACAAGTTTGACAAGTTTGACAAGTTATCATACACAAGAAATAATTGAACCAAAAAGTAAACGGTGTAGAAAACCTGTCAAAAGTGGCAAACCTGTCACCAACTCGATTGATATTGATTCTGTTTTAGGTGATGGAAACCTTCCGGTTTGCTTTAACTGTAGAAAAACGATTTATGACCGTAACCAGCTCTGCAACTTGGACGGACAATTCTACTGTAAAACATGCAGAGACAATATTCTCTCTCAAAGAAAGGAGGCGCTTTAATGCTAACATTCGTTGATGGAGGGGAGGCGGTAAGTTCTCAGCCGCTTTCCCTCCGCGTTGGATTGGATTTATAGAAGGTGACATAGAGTATTGACAGAAAAGAACGATAATTCACGCCTAAAAGGCTATTTAGATAGTGTATTGAGGGTATCTGAACAAAAATTTAATTCCTTCAATAAAGGTGATCCTCTACGCATAAAATGGGGAAGGCTAATCGTTCAAACAATCAAGGTTTATGGTGAATTAATCAAAAATGAAGAACTTGAGGATTTACGGAAAGAGGTAGATGAGCTGAAAACGGTGGTGAAACAGAAATGGCAATAAATAAAATCAGAAAGGACGTGGAAACTCTGAAACAGCAAGCAGGCCTCAATGGACAACCTGACTGGACGGAACAGGCAAAAAAAGCGTCAGGTTTTCTCGTTGAACTCTCGAGGCTGCCAGAGGATTTGACTGAGGAACAAAGGGAAGCGGAGGAAAAGCGTCTAATCAAAAAATATGGATTCAAGACAAACGCTGAAGGAGTCGTTGTCCTAATATGACGGTCACAATGTTGACAAGTAACTTGAGGAGGTGAATGAATCAATGAATAAAAAAGATTGGATTGCACAAGCGACGGATCCGCTCGACTACGCTGTCAGAAAACTTGGCGCTAACGTGTCACTAAAAGCCTTAGAGACAGAGGCGAAAGCAGTGATGGCGGCTGGACTGTTTCCGGGTCAAGGACTGTGGCCAACGCAGCAGCAGATTGATGCAGCAAAACGGAACGGCGACGGATACAAATCATACGAGGAACTTGTAAAGGAATCGTCAGAATTTGTTCGCAGAGCTCGCGAGGTGTTGGGTCAGGGGAAAACTGTTCAGCCAGAAGGCACGGTAGGCATTTACAATCCTGAAAGTAAGAAGTGGGAGGGTGGAATGCCTGAAGAGGAAGCAAAGAAAAGCAGTCCTCAGAGCACTATAGGCGTATATCATCCCGAAAACAAGACGTGGGTTGGCGACGGCTCCAAAACCCCCAAAAAACCCGTCAACCCTTTAATTAGGCGTGTTGTCAGAAACTTATCGAACCCTGAAAACGTGGAAGGATGACTATGTATATTTCCTCCAATATTGGGGGGCGGGAGTTGTTCCCTCGCCTCCTGGTTGTCAGGTGAAACTTTGGAAAACTCTCCGCTCTTTTTTTGTTCTTTTAAAGTGACAAACACCATTATATCTCTAATAAGAGACATATACGGTATGCCTTGCTTCAAGGAAATTGTTGTTTCCGCTTCGCTTCTTGGACGCTTCAAAGGCCAGCTCAAGTGCGTAAGGTGCGGCATATCATTCAAAGTTGGAGAACAGGTTATACGGCATCTACAAAATCATGGAAGGAACCGCTATTTCTGTACTGGCTGCGCAGAAAAATTGAGGGTTTGAGACTCTTCGCAGAATCATTCTATCCTTTTGGTTGTTTTGGGTAGGCTATTCTTACTGCTAAGCCTTTGTTGCAGATTTACAGAGAAAAAGCAGAACAAAAATTCAAAGAACATTTACCAGAAAAAGGCGAAAAAGGATTTCAACCAATATCTACCAAAAATTTGGAGGATACTGGTTCGATGGTTCAGTTTGCTGCGGCTGTTCATTCTAATCCTGAAACTGTAAGGCAAGCACTCTACATAGAGGAACATGCAACGCCAAAAAGAATAGAGACTGTCAAAAAGGGTTTGTTCTTGCAGGTCTATGTATTTTTTGGGGAAACTATATAGAAAAAGGCTCTTCGTGAATGAAAGAGTGACATTTAGGGACATCTCTTAAGTTACGAAGAGTCTCTGTAGGTCCGGTTGTTCATCCGGACCTGAAACCACGAAGAGTCTATAAGGCTTCTTTAATGTCCAAAAATATCCAGTTCAAAACTGGTTAAAATTGGTGAATTTAATGTTAAAAAAAAGAGGGAGAAGGGCGCTCTCTGATAGAGCCTTCACGAAGAGGCTATATGACCTGTAAGGTCCCATATTTTCCTGAGTTAAGCTGAAGCACATCTCTAAAGGATTTGATGTATCCATTCTCGATTTTAACTCTGTCGTCAACTCTAACTTGGTTAATTTGCTCATTCCACAAAGTCAACTTTATGGTTCCTGTTTCGTCTTCGAGCGTAGCATCTGCAACACTATAAGTTTCGTTGTAGTTGTCTCTGCTTCTAACCTCTCTTGTATCTGACTTTTCAATAACCGTAGCTGTAACATTGACGTTTCTGTCTCCGTCTCTTATTTCTCCAATCTTCATTTCTTCACCTCCAAACCAGTTATTTTGTCAAGTTTTTGACCGTCCAAATTACAGATAGAATCTACAGCTCGCCATCCACTTTGAAACTTGCAGCTTACCCAGATTTGCGATCCAGTAGAATGAAAAATAGCATCCGGACAGTCAGCACAATACTTACGAAGAGCATCCTTGTTTGGCTTGTCAGTCTGTTGCCTAGCCATTCAAATACGCCTTGTCAGTCTTCCTGTTTAACCACTTTCTTCAGTATGGTTCTGAGTTCATCAAGTTCCTCTCGTAGCTGACGCATCTCCGGACGCTGACCGTTAAGCTGACTCTTCAACTCAATGTTCTCCTGTTTAAGTTGCTCAACCGACCTTTTAAGCTCAACATCTTCGATTTGGTAGATGCTCACGCGGGGCATAGCCTCCTTGTAGGCTGCGGCGATCTCAGATTGTTCCTGCCGCAGATAAGATTCATCCAAGTACTCAACGTGACCCATCAAAGCATGGATCACGTCAATGTCTAAGCCGATTTGTGTTCTGAAGAACTTTCTTAGAGTGTGCAGATGATAGATTCTTCTTGATGTGTTATTGTCCTTTTTTCCTATTCCAGCTTTATCACATGCTGTGTTCCACATGAACCTTGCAGTGTAAACGCTCCACCCAAAAACCCTGCTATCCATATATTTCTTTCCGTTCTTTTTCTTCAGTTTGTCTTTGATCTGCAGCCAGTCTTTGATGGCGTCTCTTGCTTCATAACTGAAGTAAACGGTTCTCTGTCCCACCCCCCCTTTCGTGTATTCTGCTCTTATGTGTACTCTTGGAGGATCAGCTTCAAGCTCAAAGTCTTCTTTCTTTAGTTGAAGGGTTTCTCCTATGCGTGCGCCGGAGCTTACTAGAAATAGGATCATAGAACGTGCTTTAATGTCTGCGTAATTCAAAATTTTCTTTAGCATCGCCTTTGTTGGAGTTTTGTCTCTGGTTTCTGCACGGACTCTTTTAGGCATGAATCCTCTTCGTCTAAGTTTTCTCCAGCTATTGTCTTCCAGTTTTATGTTGTGATCTGTGAAGAACACTTTAACCGCTGCGGTGTATGCTGCGATGGTTTTTGACGGTCTTCCGTTCAGGGATTGGAGAAACCGTTTCATGTCTTTGGTTGCGTCAGGGTTGTTTTTCATGTATGTGTCTAGGCTTTCTATGCCTAGATTCTTTTTGAATTTTCTTAATGCTGCTACATAGTTTTGTCTTGTGTTTTTGTTGTTGAACTCAGTTAACCAGTCTTTGAGAATTTGGTCTTGGATTGGCTTTTTTGGTGCTACCAATTTAACCACTAAGCTATTATTATTTTAGTTAGTGATATAAAAGGTTTGTTATACTACGGTTTGATGACCTTTAAGGTTTGTTCGTAGTAGCGGGGACCATAGCTTAACGTAATCTGATGAAACACTTTGGTTCCGGTTACAACCTTCTCAAGGTTTCCCTCAACCAAAACCTGTTCACCCCGTTTCGCCTGCATCCTAAACTCTTCCATATACGAGAATATCCGCGTGATGTCATCAACTTTCGGTCCTTCTAGGATATCTTTTAATTCAATCTGGTAAACCGACGGAATAAACGGCGCATCCTTGTCATCAGTTATCTCGACTACTGCTTTGATCCAGCCTACATGAGATATCCGCGCGAACGTATTGAAGTCGTTAACGTTTTCTGCACACGTCTTCACTGGCTCGAACTCTGCTTTAACAACTCTTCCCGCATCTTCAGAATCAAAGTAGGCGTAAATCATTTTTCTTCGCTGATGCCAAAGATACTCCTTCAAACTGTAATTCACGAACTTCCAATCCTTCGACTCAACAGCCTTCATGTGGTCAAACTCGTTCCGCAAAGAAGGGTCTTCCCTGTAAAGCGTTTCCAGTGCCTCACAGAGCTTGTTCATGTTTTCTTTGCCGTAAACGATGAAATCTAAATCCGAAAAGTTGGGATGATAAAAGCCATGAAGAAGGGAGCCGAACACTCCAAAATCTTCTTCTTTCAGACCTGACTGGGATGAAACCCGCGTAAACAAATCCTGTAACGCCTTCAGCAGAACATCATCAGGCTCTTTTGCTAGCACCTGCTGTAAGCCAACATCAGGTTTACGGACTTCTGTTATGTCGTCTTCGTTTACGCCTACCAGACACTTCTGTAACGGCTCATAAAAAATGGTGTACTGAGGAAAGCTGTTTAAAATGAGCTTCAGTCCCTCGTCTGCAAAAAATTTGTAGTAAAGAGCCTCGTTTTCGCCTCTTCTTGCCCTAGGATTGGTGGACCTGAAGACCGTTGGCGAGGCATATTCTGGGTCGCAAACATAGGCGCCTGAGGGATGAATGTAACCGTAAACCCTGAAAATTATGCCGTCCTCTGTGAGTATGGCGTCACGGTCTCTAAGGTTCATAGTCTCAACATTTCCCTTGTTGCTATATTACTGTTCCGAACTCGCAGCTTTCAATGGTAACCATACTCATCTGCCCTTAAACATGAGTTCTTTACTCCGCAGAATCTGTAGATGGCTTTCATTGTATTTAACTAACCAAGCAGACGTGGTCAATTTTTCTTGACTAACTAACTGATACGTTTGGTCAAGTTTTCTTGACAAAAATCCTTTTCAATTATGCTGGTCTAGTTGTTACTCGATCAGGTTTCATGAATAAGCTAGTCGTTGTTTTAGTCATCATTATTGTTATACTGGGTATTGTTAGTGAATTCTTGTTCTTTCAACTTAATGCTGTTCAAGGTCTAAACAGTGAGCTGAGAGGTCAAAATGCTGAAATTCAAACTCAATTGGATGAGCTGCAGATTCATAACGATGAACTTGAGAACCAAATCACTGAGCTACAAAACCAGAATAGTGAACTCCAAAATCAAATTAGTGAACAAGAAACACAACTTGGCAAATATACAAATTTGGTAAAAATCACAGAGTTCACAATAAAACCGGGTTTTAACCCATTTATTGGAGTAATGTGTCAGAATAGCGCTAACGTAACTATTGAAAACCTTGGAGTCAATGATGTCGAAGGTTTGACCTTAACCATAGAACACAGCTCATGGGAAGAGGTTGCAGAAACCTACAACTTGGATGTTCTTCATTCAGGAGAGAAAAGAGAGGTGCGTGGTAACGTATTTTCAGCATGTGGCTATACTGGACGGGTTACAGTCACTCTGAAGTTAGGCAACGTCACTATTGATGAGTATATCGTTCCAAGGTTCCCAAATACCAACTGAAACACATCCAAACGGATATATACCAGAGTTTCCATCATGTGCTATTCTGCCTCTGTTCCTTACTGCAACTGTGCTAATGATATTTTGCAGGCGGAAACTAAAGACGATAACCAAGTAACAACAGAAGCCGTTCATATTAGGAGCCTAATAACAGTGCTATGTTGAAAACAGTCTTTTTTCTTTTTTTGCAGGAAAGTTGATTAATTGTTCTTATATGTTGGTTGTTAACCAAATCAAACAGGCTCAATATACTCTTTTTCGCGTGTAGCCGTGCCCACAACAACATGATAGCTAACTTCGCCTTTTTCAACGTTTTCTACCTGTTCTAGCGTTCCCGAAACCTTGATGCAGTCTCCCTTTCGAGCCACATTTCTGTAGTAACCAATCATGGATAACACTCTTGCTGGAACCTGTTCTTCCGACAGTTCTGACGCCGAATCGTCTGATTGATAATTCTTGATTGTGTAAATTGCTGGTCTGAACATGTTTTCGCTGTCGTCAACAACTTCGCAACTGAAACTGACATTCTTAACTGGCGTGTACTTCAGTTTTCCGTGCTGAGCGTCTATTTCTTCATATTTTCTTACTGCATTGTACACGAAACGTCTATCGTTATAGCGTCCCCGATGCTTCCTTGAGCTGTCAATCTTCTTGGTGAACACATACTTCACCTTCTCTTCCTCAGCAAGTCTGTCAACAGCGCTTTCTAATCTTCGGAAGTTCTGGGAACCGTAAACCACAAGGTCAATGTCCGAATACTCCGAATGCATATTCAATCCAACGGACCCGTGGATTCCAAAATCTTGGATATGCACTCCCGATTTTTCGGAGAGAAGCGAAACAAGCTCCACAGTTTCTTCCTGCAAACAATCTCTCTTTTCTTTTTTGAATATCTCCTGTAGGCAGTCACCTGGTAAGTAGACTTTTTTTATTTGGTTTAATGGAACGCTTAAAACTTCTTTACCCCTGAAGGGACAGCAATACAGGTAATGAGGAAAACTGCTTCGAAAAGTTTCCAGAAACTTTTGATAATTTTGGGCTGTATAGAGTTTCTCGGGTCTGGAGAGTTCCAAGTCTCCGAGTTTCCACTTCTGCTTAAGAAAACGTATAGGAAAATGATGCGCCAAGTTGGAGGGAATGTATTTTAGAAAGGCGAAAACCCGATTTTCTGGGTGCTCGTATCCAAAAACGTAGAAGATGAAGCCCTCTCTAGTTAGAAGGGTTTCGCCGTCTCTGGGAATCCAATCTTTCGTTGCCAAGCTGCTCATCCTCAATGTAAAGACAGCAAACTTTGCAGACTATCATTGCCTTTAAACATTTCCTGAAATGTAGGGAACTAAAAAAAGAGGATGCAAATTAGTCCACAAATTTTGTGGCTCACAAAAAGGTGGAACCACGAATTTACTGGTCAACGTAAGTGGTTTCGGAGGTTACTGAAGTTCCGTTTGCTGTGATGGGGTAAGCTCCACACGTTTTGCATACGGTGGCGTTTTCGGGGACGTTAGTGTTGCATTGAGGACAGGTTCTAGCATCAGGGTCTTTGGGATAGGGTACACCTACAGCCTCCCTATATGCTTCATAGTAAACCAGTTGCTCCTTATCCCTGATTGTGACGTTGTCTCTTTCTAGAATTTTTTTCTTTTTAGCTTCGAATTCTGAATCGGGGATTTTCTTTGCCATGAATCTGGGAAGAATCGTGGTGCCGGAGCCGACTTCAATGGGGTTCTTGTCTCTCCATCGGACCTCTGGCGGAAGCACATCTTCGTAGGCTTTGCGGAGAATCCATTTGCCCCAAAGTTCTCCCCTCTCCTCCTGAACATTATATCTTGGGTCCATATTCATTGCGAATTCCTTAATATCCGGATCCAAGAAGGGCGCTCTCACTTCTATGCCCATGGATTTTCCTAGGGGAACCGAGGAAAAAGCCATTATGTCCCACATTTTCTTCAACTTGGCGCTTAACTTTTCCTTGTTTCCTACGTGACGATAATACATGTGGTATCCCGCGAAGAGTTCATCTGCTCCGTCTCCAGTAATCAGTTTGGTTGAGCCGTAAGATTTAGCAAACCTCAATCCGATCATGATGGTTATGCTGTTGCGGACCTCCATGGGATCAAAGGACCCCAAAACTTTGACGACATCCGGGATTACTTCGAATATTTCGTCTTCATCGAAGGGGTTAATGTAATGTTCAATATTCAGTTGCTTAGCCATCAGCTTAGCGTATTTAAGGTCCAGCGCATTGGCTTGTTTGAATGCACAAGTGAAGCCTCTGATGCGAACATATTTTGATACGATAGTTGCTAGAATGCTTGTGTCTATGCCTCCTGAAAAGAGCATGTCCTCTGTCAGGTTTTTCTTTACAGCCTTTTCAAGTAGCGCCCGTAGTTCAGCAGCAACTTCGTCTACGTTTGCCAAAATGTCTTTTTTTTCTGCAGCTCCCATGCTATACACCTTTATTCAATAGAACATCCAAATATTACAGTTTTATATATAAATGTTTTCCCATGATTGAAGAAAACCCAATCTAAATGAACAATAAATGAACAAACATTCATGAAAATACCTTCTCCTTGACTCTCTAAATAAGTATCTGACCCTTTTTTCACTACATCACGTTAAGGTTATTAATGGACTGGAAGAGAGGTAACTGTTAATAAACAACTAAAACATTTATTCAAACCCTTTGGAAAAGGAACAACTATGGAGAATCAGTCCTTTTGGAAAGCAAAAACAGCATTCCTTTGTTACCTCGTATTGGCTGCTGGACTTCTTGTGGGAAGCATCATAGTAGCCATCATGCTGCTTGGCTTGGGACTCGACTTTCAGGAATTGACCTTTCCAGTTGCACTCATATCTCTTCCAATCACTGAAGGCATAATCCTCGGAATCACGCTTCTGTTTGCTAAACATAAAGGTGCAAGTTTGAGACAACTGGGCTTGAAAAAGCCAAGCCTCAGAATAATAGTGATTATATCCTTTGCTGCAGTGCTTCTTCTCTTTTTAGCTGGAAGTATTTCTTTAGTTGAAGAAATTGTTCTTGGTCCAGAACCAGATGCGGAAAGTCTTGTATACGCTATAATGCCCAGAGACGCGGTTCAACTGATTGCCCTGATTGGCATCTCATTAGCCCTAGTTGGACCCGTTGAAGAATTAGCTTTCAGAGGCTTTGTACAGAAAGGGTTTGAAAACTCGTTCGGGAAGACAACAGGTCTGTTGATTGCCTCTATCTTATTTGGACTCTTACATGGACTCAATTCTTTGCGTTCTATTATTCCAGTGACTGCTGTTAGCCTGTTTCTGGGTTATGTTTGGCAGAAAACTGATGGAAACACTACCGCTTCAGCTTGGATGCATGGACTTTACGACGCAATAGCCATAGCAATAACGTATTTTGCTTATGTCTAAAGGACCAAATCTGTCTCGGTTAAGTATAATAGTGTCTTTTCGAGATTGTTGAAATTATGCGTGGCTTCAGGGACCGGGATTTTCTTCAAACCAATGAAGATTTCTTTTTTTGTGTAGTTGGTCCGTTACATCCGCCCGAACGGGTCATCTCCTACATTAAGTATATTCCCTCGGACTCTGGCGTCTGGGGAAGAGACGAAAAAAAATTCAGCAGAATATTACAGAAATACACGATTCCAAATCTGCTGGAAACCTTCAACTATCTAGAGGTTAGCTATCCTCATTACCTGTTCCATTCCCCCGTTGACAACATCACCATAAGCGCAGTTCCTCACCAAAACATAAAGGAACATTTCAAGCCAGAAAAAAAACTGACTCAACTGAGGCAGGCTTCGCGACTAGATTCATTACAGAAGAAACTGGTTAGATTCACAAGGTTTTTGGAGGAAACAAGCGGTGTTTCCGAGGGGTCTTTTGGGGTAACCGGTTCCCTTCTTCTTGATATTCATCAGCCCAATTTTTCAGACCTTGACGTAACCGTATATGGCTTAAAGGACAGTTGGGTTCTGCACAACGCCTTGAGTGAAAATCGCAATTCTGAAATGCCTATGAAACGTCTTGAAGGAAAGGCTCTCAAAGACTGGTGCATCAAGAAAGCTAAGCAGTATCCGTTGTCAATGGCAGAGGCATCGAAGATTTATGAACGGAAGTGGAATCTAGGAGTTTTTGAGGACACTTGGGTTTCTATCCATCCGGTTAAGCTTGAAAGCGAGGTTACAGAAGAATACGGCGAAGCGACCTATCATCCATGTAGTCAAGTAACCATACGCGCCGTTGTTCGCAACAACAATGACTGCCTTTTTCTTCCTTCAGTCTATAAGATCGAAGAAGTGGATATCTTGGAAGGTCCCCAGCCCGGTAAGGTCACTGAAGTGGTTTCTTACGAGAGTCTCTATGACAGTATAGCTGAAAACGGCGAAACCATCCAAGCTAGAGGCAAACTTGAGCAGGTCTCAGAAAAGGGAACCAGCCAAGAACATTATCGTGTTCTGGTCGGTTCTCCTGAAGGCAAAGGCAAAGAATACATAAAATTGCAGGATTAGCCCTAATTTTGCGAACTATTCCAGATTCAACACTTCTTTTAGAACGGCTCGATACGGACCAAGCTTGCCTCCGTAATTTCCAGCCGTAATCTTTACAACGCCCGGAACCTTGATTGCAGCCTTTATTCCCTCTGCCATAGCCTTTTTTACAACTTTCTGGTTCAAGCCGTTTATCACTATCTCGTAGACGCTGCTAACGTTTTCCGGAACTTCAGAGTCTGACACCAATTTCTTGATGGTGGGACAGTATTGATGATTGGTGGATGCTGGAAGCTTGTAATTCAAGGATCCCACCTTAGACCCTGCCCTGCAGAGACCACCCGGGAAGGGCATAATTACTCCCCGAACATTTTTGCTGATTGCTTCTTTGGCGTCTTCTGATGCTTTAAGTGCAGCCTTCCAGTCTTTCGCTAAGATGAGCATGTTTCCGCTGGCAACAGCTTTCATGATGCCGAAGTCGTTTTCAACCATGAATTCGCCTTCCATAACTGGGATGCGCCAAACTTTTCTTCCAGCAACCTCGCCACTTTTCTGGAAGCCGTCTCCGAAGAGGCGCAGGCTTCTTCCTATTTTCACTCTGCGTTTAGCTTTGGGTAGAGCGTCAAAGGCTGCGGTGGTTGGGCATGTCATGATGCATTGTCCAATTCTTAGGCTCATCTGGTGCTTGAGATCGCCTCTTGAGCTGTGGTAGATTTGGATTATGGCTCCTAGGCGTCCGTCTGGGGTTTCTTTGGGCGATACGAGAGTTTCTACTGCGGCTTCTGCTGGTGACATAATAATGGATGATGCAAAGCCGGCTGCGGTTCTTGCCGCGATTAAAGCCCATTTCTCGTTAGCGGCTGTTATCAGTATTCTACCTGCCCACATGGGAAACATTTCGGCGAATGTATCCTCAATTATTACACCGTTTTCTAGAATGTATCCCCTTTCGTCCTTTTTGACTACTTTTAATTCGGTCATTTTGATTTTACTCCGGTCTCCATGCTTTCTTTTTTCTAAACACCTTATAGGTAGTTTCTCCGATTTTGGTGTCTGTCACATATTCGAAACCCTGTTCTATAAGTTTTGTCATTTCCTCTAGTGTTGTAGCTGTTTTTGAGACGTATTCTTCTTTTCCTGAAGTTTGTAAAAGTTGAACGTAAACTTGAGTGCTGGTTATTGATCTGTGACCGAGCTTCTCTTTGACTAGCATAATATTCTTGGTATGGTGATAGAGCATACATGCAAACCAATGTCGGAAGCTGTGAAGGTGAATCTGTTTGACTCTACGGTTCTGTGTCCTATAGGCTAATCTTGCTCTTATCGAGTGAAAGTTCTTTCTCATTCTTTTGTTGGCATTGGGACCAAAAACTAGATCGTGATCTTGTGGATAGCGTTTCAGCATTGTTAAGAGTTTGTTGCTTACTTCTATCTGCCTGGGATTAGACCCTTTTTCTGCATTGTTGATTGTTATGATTCTGCGCTCAAAATCAACATCTATCCATCTTAGAGCTGCAACTTCTCCGCTTCTTGCACCAGTTTCTTTTAAAGTCTGCAAGAATGGTTGCAGTTTAGGACCAGCACAACCGATCAGCATGTTAAGTTCCGATTCTGTAGGGATAAAGGGAAGTTTTGAGATGCTTTTGTATTCCGGCATTTCCTGAAGCTGAATCTTAAGGAACTTGGCGAAATTGATGTAAGTATAGATAAGGTTTCTTTTTGTGCCGTCTGAACAGTTTTTGTTTGCGATAATTTCTTTGACGTTCTCAGGATTGTAGAGGTTAGCTTCTGAGTTGTAGAGGTTTTTGAGGTTTCCTGTCTGCGTTTTGATTGTTGTGTTTTTCTTTCCGTTCTTTTTTAGGTAAAAGGCAAACTCAAGCATCTTTCCCTTAAACTCTTGATGTGTAAGGGAGTTTTTTTGTAGCTGTTGCTTTTGCATCGAGCTTACCCGTCCTCTATTATAGAGGCGAAAAGTATTTAAGCTTTCCCCTACCTTAGAGGATTTATGAGAACCTACATCTTTACCGAATTTGAAAGGAAAAGGCTTGCAGAGTTCTTTGATGGAAGAACCGATAAACCTGTCCGGAACATCCTTAGCAGAATCAGATTGACTGATGTTTTGAGAAGAGATGTCGAGCTTTATCTCAGAACCGATAAAGCGATGAAAACAGTTTGAGCATTTGAATCTTTGGCGATTCCGGTAATGCCCATCCTTCCAAAGCCTACTGCAACCGCATTCAGGACATTGGAGAGAATGAACGATCAAACACAATCACCTGGATAGTTTGATTTTCTTCTTTTCTACAAATTTTCCTTCGCGCCGTTTTCCGATTAGGCATCCAGAAGAGAACACTTGAGGGCAAATCGCTTCTCGGCTGCATTTCTTGACGTCCAAAATTTTGGCGATCGAGTCCTGCTGCAGTTCGCCTTTGATGTTGACTTGTCGCTTGGCTTCATAGCACCAGCACAAAAACCAGCCGTTATTTTCAATCATTCAAGAATGCGCCTCCGCTTCCGGCAGATTGCATGTGCTGTTTATGTCTCTCCAAGTTCCGTTTTGGAGCTTGCAGCTAACCCATAATGTTGAACCTGTTCCATGAACTTCAGAATCAGAGCAATCCTTACAGTATTTGACAGGGGTTAGCCTACCCTTTTTGTGGTCAGTTACCCTATGTTTTTTGATAATTCTTTGTGGCATCTCAAAAATTCCCTCTCACGTTTCGCCAAGCCACTAAACCGCGCTCATTCAACTTGATGAAACCACACTCTAGCCATTCTCCACACACAACTCTTGCCTCTTCAATGCTGCAGTCTAGTACCCGAGCTAACCGACTGACAAAATTTTCATATTCTCCCTCATACCACTTCGAGCGCATAATCTTGATTGCAGCTTTCAGGTTGTGTTCTCTAGGCTTACGCTTAATGAATCCATTTAGCGTCATTTCTTAGCTCTCCCCTGTTTTTTGAAGTACTCGAGGTCAGGACAGTCTGCGCGATCTTCAGAAGTGCATCGCCGAACAAAACCAAAATCTGTTAATTCACAGATGAAAATCTCGTCATGCGGTTTTGAGTGTTCACAATATTCGGGGTCGCTGTTTTTTAGGGTAGTCTGCGCGGTCTTCATAGGCTACCCTCTATTTTTTCAATGTAATTCCAAGAGCCTAAATCCCCGTCTTTTTTAAGTCGCTCTATTATTTTTTGGGGATCGTCAATAAACCCAAGTTCAGCGATTTTGGCTTTAAGCTCGTCAGTATCAAACATATCCTTTTTCGATTTTATCCAGTTCTTCAGCTCCTCCATTTTCTCAGATTCAGTCTTTGGTTTGTTGTCATGATGTTCATAATTGAAAATATCTATGCTTCTGTAATTATCACTCAGAAAATTAATTTCAATTCCAACAGCCTTAAACGAAGCTGCAAGTTCCCTAAGTCTTCTGGATAAAATGTTTGGAGCTTTCGGAAATTCTTTACATCTTGTTGATATGTCTAAAAGTTTTGCATGTGCTTTTAACTCGCTAAATAGGTGAACTGCATTATTTTTCCAGTGTGCTTTTTCTTCCATGAAAACATAAAGTAAGTTGCCGAGAAAGCTATTGTATAAAGCCTCTTTGATTTGCTCTTTTACTTTGTTTTCGTAGTCTTCTATAAACTCGTCTTGGGTGTGTCCTAAAACTTCTGCACATGCACATCCTATGTGAGTGAAATCAGCCATTCTTAACAGTTTTTTAGGCTTTACTTCATCCAATTTAGCCAAAGTTTGAGAAAGAACACTAAGCAACTCTCCCAACAAGAAAGGACGTTCTTTTTCAAACTTTTCTTTAAGTTCTTTTTCTTCTAGTCTTCCATCGTTTTCGTCAAAAGCTTTTAAGAAAATTAGGATTGTCCTGTCAAGTAGGTCCTCTTCGACTGTTGCAACATTTATTCCGTTTAATCCTACACATCTTAAAATTTTCCGAATAAAAGAGCCAGAATCAGTGTAGAGTAGCCTTTTTTCAAAGCCTATTCCTGTTATAACTCTGCATAGGGTACTGCTTTTTTCTTTTGAAAGGTAGTTTATGTTATCAAAGAAAGCCAAGTAATGATGGTCTAAGATTTGATAGAAGTCTTCAAGTTTTTTAGGTAACGCCAACTCTTCAATGTTTGTAGGGTCAATTAATCGTCTTATAAAATAGAGAACATTTGTTTTTCCTGATCCTTTAGGACCTGCGAGAGCTAAAGCAGGGTGCGGGTTGTTAGGAAAACAGTAGTCTATAATCACACATTTTGTTAAAAGATGATCCTTTTTCTGAATGTGTAGATAGTGAACAAGATTGTTTAAACGCTTGGATTGTGACGGTAGTGACGGTAATGACGTTGTATTCCCAACATTTACCCCCCCTCCCCTATTACTATTTAGTGATATAGCATAGGTGGGAGGAGGGGGTGCAAGTCTTGGATTTGTTGCGTCACTATCGTCACTTTCGTGAGTTTTGGGGTCACAAAGTGGTAGTTGGTGATCATATTGTCTAAAGATTGGAGGCGTTTTTTCTACTATTTCCCATTTTTGTTTGTTAACTTTGATTGCTCGCCTTTTTGGGTCAGCCATATCGAACCAAATTTCTAGACCTTCATCTGTTTGAATCTGGGCAATTCGGTTATGTAGTGTCTTTGTTTCCCCTTCTGCTGCAAACGATTCTAAAGCTAAAATCGCCTCTTTTATTGAATCGTTTTTTATTGTTCTTCCAAAAGTTTGAAAATACAGTTTTGCGAGTGTTCGCTTAAATTCTCGTGTGTTAATTTCTAGAGTTTTGAATATTCCGTTGTCGTTTAAGTAGATGTAAGGTGTTTTATACTGGTCTTTGAACAATTTATGACTTCTGTCATTTACAATAATTATCAGTTTGTCTGCGTTGCTCATTTGCATGTTTTCTTCATAGAGGCTACAGTTTTCGGCTGTTGGTGTGATGGGGCATTTATCGCTATGTTTATTTTTACAAAAGTTACAGCTTTCATGTACTTCAGGTAATGTTGTAGGTGTTAGTATCATTTTTTTCCATTGTTCTTTCTTCAGGTTTATTTTTCCGCAGTTAGGGCAATCATAGAAAGTGACATCTCCATCTTTTTCTTTGAATGTTATTTCAGCGTTGCAGTTAGGGCAAGTCTCTGGTTTTTGTGGTTCTCCGGCTGTTGCTGGCGTTTCCATCTGCGAAGAGTCACCTACTTTTTGAAGGCTTTATCCCTACGGGTTGTTGCCAAGTCTGTTTACTCTCTGAGGCTAGGTTCTGGTCTTCCCCTACGCTTCTTTTGCCTTTGTGTTCTTCAACACATCTTCTATGAGCTAGTTTCCCCTCTATGTTGGAGAGGTTATCGAGTAAAAATATAGGTTCGTTGCAGACACAACATAACGGGAATTCTCCAGCCATGGCTAACCCTCTATTGTTTTCGTCTTCCGATAATGTCAGAGTTGTTTGAGAAAATCCAAAACTTGAAGCCATGAAGAACAGCGAATCCGTCATGATCTTTCAGGTATTTTTGGAGTTTTTGAAAAGCTGGATTGTTAGGGTTACCCGATTTACTGACCATCTTATAGGGTCCCTTGTCGCTTTCTTTATCTTCATATTTTAGGGAACTGATATCTTCGAGAGTGGGCTTCTCTGTCTTTGGTTGCTCTTCTGTGTAAGGTTTCCCTAACACATTAAGCAAATGATCACCATCCTCGATGATTGTTCTGCAAGCGTTACCGATTGTTGCAACATACTTGGCGATAGCATCTCTTTCCTCTTCATTCATCCTTTTTCCCCTCAAGTTTGTGGGGTTTCAAAAGAGTGCCAAGATTTTCCTCGCCAACAAGGCTTCTGCGAAGAATTTTCCGGTGTTCTTGGTTTTGGGTCTCTAGGGAGTACTCCCCTTCTTCAGCGCAGCGCAGATAACAGCTGTAGAAATATCCACTAGAATGTCTGTTTCCGATTTTATAGTGGTCGATTTGAAAATATTTTATTCCCCTTCGGGTCATTCTCTCCTTCAGTTGTCCAACACGTTCACATTTTGGGCAAGTGACGGAACCGAGGGAGAACGATTTGAAGGAGGATTCAATTTTTTTTGAGGTTGTATCTTTTTTGGCGCTGTCTTCGTCTTCATCCAAAATCGACAGGTTATTGGTAGCTCCTGTTACATTGAAAGAGTCGGTGGTGTTCTCTTCAACGGTCGTTTTCTGCAACCCCCTTTACTTTGAAAAGTTCCGCGTAGAGTTGCGGAGCGTCTCGGTGAATTTTTTCTCTTATTGCGTCTCTAGTAAACTCTGATAGATCGTTATGTGTATCTAGAGAAACGTATCGTTTCATTAACTCTTTGAGGTTTAGCGGTAGTCGAATGTTAAGCCAAGTCATTCGGTCATTATCCATGATTTGTTACCTCCATAATGTTGAGGTAACACAAAGTTTATATTTTCATTTTTGCGTAATAATCACAATAGATGTAATAATTACGGTGAATGTAAATTGCCAAAATATGCTGATCTGGACATATTAAAAATAATCTTTTCAGAGAAAAAAATTCGACCAAAAGACATCACTAAGCGCATATGTGAAATCGTGAAAAGAAAAAGTGGATTGGAACTTGATGTTGATCATGTTAATAGGATTAGAACTAAAATTTCTCGAAAATTGGACAAATTTACAGAAGATAACATAATTGAAAGAGAATATGAAAGCGCCAAGAAAGTTTGGTATATTGCCACTCGAAAAACGCAATCAGAAATTTTTCGGCTAACTCTACAACATGCAAAACATTATATTTTTGGATATTCTGGATTTTCAACATTTGAGGGCAAAGCTACTTTTTTCTTTGAACCTCAGGATCCTGAAGTCGTTTCTAAAATTCATGAGTTGATGAAAAAAGACGATGAAGAAACTGACCTATTCGTTAAATTCTTGACGGCATTAATGAGGTTTGTTGTGCAAGGATTAGTGTTCTCAAAAGAAGGAAAATATACAAACATAGCCGATTTCTACAAAGATAATGTTTATTTCATTGGCAAGTTCCCAAAAGAAACTAGCTTATTGATGAAGCAGGTTGTTGAAAAGGGAATACTAACTAACTACACCCAAATACTCAGGGAAGGGATTTCTCCAATGGAAGATTTTTGGAAGGCTTTTGGTCAAGGTAAGGGAGGTATAACAATTCCCTCTGGAGAGTTATTTGAATATGATATTGATACACAGAAAATAGTTGAGAGAAAATCTAAAAAAAAGAACTTTAAAGCCTTTGACAAACGCGGGTGTTTTTCTACGGGAAAAATCGGTTAAATTTTTTATAAGACTTCCATCCCTTAACAGGTATTAAGGGACACGGTCTTTTTGCTCATAAAAGAGGGCGAAATCGTGCCTCTTTTATTAAAAGAAATGGTCTAAGCGTTTCTTTTGTTTTTGGCGCTCATTCAATTAATTTGGCTGCGCTTTGCTTGTTAAGTGGCTGAGCTTAACAGAAGCCGTTTTTTGCCCTCTATATAACCGTTGATTGGTAAGGGGTAAACTTAAAAACTTAATTTGTTTAAAACTCTATATTCCTTTTTTTCCAAAAACATCATTACCGAATCTTTCTTCTGAAAGGACTTCGAGACGGAACATTCTTGAAGTAGGCTTGTCTGTCTGATTTGAAACCCGGGTTACTTTTGATTCTGCTATAACCCCGGTGAATGAAGATTCTGTCTTCAGTTATTTCGCAGAGACAGACAGGTTTGAAACCGGCGCTCTCCCCTTTCTCTTGGTTGCGTATGATGTGATATACACCTTCTTTTTCTACAAGGTCAAGGAGCCATTGATGAAACTCTCTTTCGGTTTGCGGAGGTCTAACCTTAGTTTTGGCAACTGGCTTCCACACATTGCCGTTGCCTAGTCTGCGAAGAGCCTTCTCGCTGAACTCCCGCTTCTTAATGATGTAGGTAGTCATGTTTCTTCTGTCTCATCTGCACATTCACTGCAGAAGTAAGTCCCATTTTTCTCTTTGAACTGGTCTCCCTCCAGGATGTCTTCACCGCACGATCCACAGGTTTGAGGTGCCTCTTCTGCGCTTAGAGTGTCTAGGCTGTTTGCTTCATCAAGTTCCTCAAGGTCTTTCGGCATTTTGACACTAAGGGTTAAGTGATAGGCGTCAACACTCTCCCGTTCCTCTAGCTTGCAATAATCAGACCAATAGCTCGCAAAGTCCCTCAGGGATCGTGTCAACTCTTTCCAGAACTTTCTTCCAGCTAGGACCCTCTTGATTTTTCGTTTCTCACTTTTCGCTAGCTTCTTAGATAAATGAGCGCGAGACAAGCCCTTCTTTTTGATTAAATCCTCAAATACTGGCGACGTCTCCCGCAACTTCCCTTTTTTTCAAAAAATCAAATAACCCAAAGTGGTCCAGGTGTAAGTAAAAGTGGGTCTGGAGAGATTTGAACCACACCCACAGTGGAGATATCTCCCGCAATCCGAAATCTTACTTCTGATTTCTACTTTCTCCAAGAATCTTTATGTTGATCTGACTGATAAATGATAATGGAAGAAAGTTCTGCTTTTATAACAGCTACATGTAAATTGAATTTTTTATTTAACACTAAAGCTAACAGTTCACCTAGCAACCATAAGAAATCAGCATTTAATCACTCATAACATATGGTACTTTTAGCTAAGACACTGACTTTCGGGTATGATTTGATGCGCTACTTTTTTGTTTCGGTCTAATCGCCCACTTAACTATACAGTATATGCAAACGGCGATACAAAAATTCTTATCACTTATCATTAAAACTAAATAATTCCTATTATTACAAATGGGCAAAATGATATTAGTATAATAAGCAACAGGTTATAACATGCCTATCAAGTCCACTTTCTTCCCAAAAGAAGCACTTCAAGGACAAGATTTACCTTCGCATGTAACTTGGTCTGATCTAAAATTTGACAGCATACAAATTCATCATTCTACAACCATGAAGCTTGAAGAACTTTATAATGTATCGAGTGAGGATTTTGAGATTAGCGAAGGAATTGTTAAAATAAATAGAGTTCAAGTTAAGGGTTATGTGGGTTTGGTTTTTTCAACAAAAATACTTCCTGAAATGAGCGTACACCAACTCATTGAATTCAATTTCATACAAAACAACAAAGTTATAGAGAAAATAGAGTTCAATGTGCACCTATTTAGACCAAATATAGTAATTCATAAAGTTCCAGATCAAATTGTAGTGAATCTCACATCTGGTGCGATAACTGATAAGATTTTGGTGAGGAACTTAGGGAAAGGAACTGCATACATAGAACTCGAAACCATTAAGGAAAGTGAGTTGCAAAAAAAACGTCCAGAATTTTTTGAAAGATTTTTACACGATTTTTTTGAAGGAATTAAATTAAGTATGGCAAGCTTGAAACAAAGCTTTGAGGGACAATCTGGGTTAATTGAAAGAATCGAATCTTTCCTCACAACTCCTTTCAAATTTGAAAAGAAAGCATTAGATGAGTTAAATAATCTCGAAAAAGACTTTCAAGTCGCCATTGAAGATGATGAAGAATTCGCCGAGGCTCTTAATGAGTCATTGGCAGAAGTATTTTTAAGAAGTAACGAAGTCTCAAATCTCTATCAATTTGTTTTAGATTACGTAAATTCTATAGGTAAAGAAAAGATTCTGATTAGAGATCCATTTAATGTAGTAAAGTTATCCAATAAACCCGCTAAACTAAGAGTTAAAATCAGATCTATTGATCTTTTGAAACAAATGTGTACAGACATCGAATTGCCTGAAGTTACGGTTATAGCGAATAAAGAAAGCGAGATACCTATCTTTAAACTATTTCAATGGGGGAAATAGAAAATGGGGATTGAATCTTTATCCAAGTTTTTAAAAATAGCAAAAAAAATAGATTCTCTTATAGAAAAATCTAAAAAATTCAATATAGAATCAAAAGATTTGCGTTTAAAATCAGGTGATGGATTACTCGAGTATTCTCTTATTGCTATACCACAAACCGCTTCAAATACCAAAGGGAAAATCTCTTTTTCTGATATCGATTTACATAGAATATCTATCATGTCATACCCGGGATTCTCGGAAAATCAAGAATCAATATCTAGAATTGAAGGAGACTTAACGAAGAGTTTTAGCTTAGATGTGGAAAAACTCAGAACAGATGCTGAACAATTTAATTTCAAATTTGAAATTAAGTGCAAAATAGACTCGATAGTTAAAGATCTAGTTAGGCGAGATCATCAAATTGATTCTGCGGATGATGAAGAAAACACCTACTGGCTACATGCTCAGATTAGAAAACTGAAAGATTTGAAAGATGCTTTGCGAAAAGTGGATTTGCTAGATATTCCTTTTGCAGTGAATGTTGCTGTTCATCAGGACATTAAAACAAAATTTCCAACCAGAAGACGCAGAGAACTAGAATTAATAGCTAAATGGGCACACGAACATGATAGAAATAAAAAACAACTGATATCAATGGAGCATTTGAAGCTCAAGAGAAAACGACCCAAAGAAAAAGAGATAACTAACGTACTTCGAGATTTACAAAATCTATTCATTCCGTTTAGGTTTAAATCTTACATTGAAGTCTTGAAAGACTTTAATTATTATGATTGTCAGCGGGGTGCTGATTTTTATGATAAAATTCCTTTTCGAACATTTCCGAAATGGATGGCAGTAATCTCTAGAACTGATTTAACTATTGAAAAACCGGTTTCCAAAGGGGAATTAGTGTATAAAAAAGGTTTGTTCCAAGAATCTATAGAAAAAGCCTTAACAAAAAAATAAATATTGGTGAAATAAATGGAGCAAAACCTACTTTCAATTGTCGGAATTATTGTTCAGGTTTATGCTACAATTCTCGGAATAATTGGGATGTACCTCGTTTTTCTTAGACAAAGAACCGATGATCAAAATCGGGATCTAATAACGCGAATAAAAATAAAATCTAGTAGTCTTGTCAATTTCATCAATCGCGAAATCTCTCCAGCGTATGAAAACAATCCAACAATAATTGTTGATACACAAAAATTTGACGATGTAATAAAATCGATAGATCAGTATCAATCGGATAGAAAAAAAGAAATCCCTGATCTTGGGCTTGAAGATGTTAAACGGCTTTTATTGCTTTCTACAATAGTACAGAGAGAGAAAGAAGAATTAAGTCAATTGAATGCAGAATTGTGTGAAAGATCAAAAAAACCCATTATATCAAAACGGTCATCAATTCTATTCATTGGTTATTTTGTCTCAGTGTTATTTACTAGTTTCTTGTCGATTCTTCTTATTTATTTTGAACATAGTTTTCAGAATATGTTTGTTTTGTTAACCGTTACTCTAGCTATTGGTGGATTATTACCTTTGGGAATTCTGTTTTATTATATAATAATGAAATCTAAAGAAGAAAAAAATACTCTACCTTGATTTTTGTAAAAATTTCTTGACCAAATGAATATTACAAAAGGGTTTTTTGCTCAATGTTTCTTGACAGATACGGTTTCAAAGAATTTTGTGACAATCTAAACGCCAATATTTGCGGATTCAAAGAAATATGCGCCACAGGATATTTCAGCGAAACCCCAATGAAAGAATTTGAAAAACTCCTTAGCTATATACAAAGTAGAAGTTATGGCAAAGTACGATTAATATGTCCAGAATTGAACCTGAAAGACAAAAGAGATAAGAAAAATCTGCAGGCTCTCAAGAAAATAGTGGACGCCGGAGCAGAGATACGAGTTAATAATCGGATACATGCAAGGTTTCTTGTTGCTTACTCCAAATCCAAAAACTCAATTTTATTAGGTGGTCTATTAATTCTCGGTTCTTTCGACTTCAATAAAGACTGTATTGGACTGGAAAGACACGATGCAGGAATAAAGACAAGACACCCCGATCTTGTAAAATCAGCAATCGATTTTTTCGACCAAATATGGAACCTAGAACAATCAGAAAACCTGCTTGAAAAGTATAAGGATCAAATACAAAGAAAATAGAGTAGTTATCTTACACTAACCACTATAACATTAAGAACTGCGTTCGCTTCATCCCTCTTATTCTAGTTGTCTTATGTAGGGTCTAAATGCCTTTTCTAATCTTATCATTGCATCTATCATTTTATCTTGGAGCTCATCCCATCGATCTTTGTCCTTTAACCCTACTCCTTCAAATCTATAGGAGATTCTGCAAGCTCTTCTATTGTCTAACCGTTCCCACCGTAATTCTTCACCAAAAGCCTGTTCTATCTTCTCTTTATTCTGAAATAATTTATCGAATCGTTGTTTATTTATGTTAGGTTCTTCAAACTCTTTTCCTCTGTCAAAATAAATTTCAGAAGTAGCAAACTTGTATGTAATCGAATAATTGTAGCCAATACCAGATTTACCTGCGCCAGTACCAATCCAACTATAAATACTCGGAGAAATATTTGAATGAAGCCTTGTTCTCGATTTAGCCTTCTCCAACAATTGAGTCCAAAACTCTTTTCTCAAAACATGCCTCTCAGCATATTTTTTCTTCTCATCACCAAGTTGCTTCGACTCTTTACTTGGACCTTCAACAATAGAAAAGTAGGGCGCAGCATTAGCTTCAGATTCTATCTGGATTGCCTCGATTTTTATTAAATAGAAGTCGTTAGGAGCAACTTCGTTAAACCATTCAATCCCACAACTTTTCCATCATCTGGTAATGAAAATATTGGGCATTGAAAGAGAAAGCCGTTTTGCTGGCAATGTTCGCATAAGATACAAAGAGGAGCGTTCGGGTCTGTGTCCATAATATACCTTCTTTTATTAAGTTTTTTCTCATGTTCAATTTTCTCGATTTTGTCAAGTTGATCTTTAAGATGTCGTATTGTTTCATTATTTATCAACGATACTACACTTCCAACTGTTTTATTTTCAAACTCACTCTGTTTGTTAATATCAAAAAAGATGGGAATTGAAAAGTTTTTGGTTATGCTGGTTTCTTTGGGATTGCAGATTTTGGCTTAAAAATTTCTGGATGCTCTTTCAACACATGCCGAGCATGCTGCTTCAATGTTTTGCTAGTGTTTAGCTTGTTTTGGTCCCTGCAGAGAACACAGACTATATTTGATTGGTGTGTTCCATAGTCAAACTGCAATCCATGAGTTACTAATCCGCTGGATGTTCTGACTCGAAGAAGTATTTGTGCTTTGATTTCTTCTGTCATTTTTGGTTTGCCTCAAAAAAAGAGAGAAAATTAGGAGCTAAAAACCCCTTTAAGGTTATATCGTTTCACCATTTGCTTTATTTTTGGGCTGAATATGTCTGCATCGACGTCTCCTTCGATTCTGCTGACTATGCAGTCTTCCAGATATTCCTGTACGCTGTCATAGTTTGTGGAGGGTATGATGTCTTTGAGGAATTGGAGTATGCCTTTAGGAACATTAAGGGTTACTTCAACGGTTTCTATTTTTTTGTTTTCGGGTTCTGTTTCGCTCAATTTCTTCACAGTTGGGTGTATGTATCATTCATTTTATTTAAGTTTTTTGGTGAATTAATAAATCCATACAATTAATAATTATTTAATAAAAACTAAGTTGGCTTGTTATGCTTAGTTTGTGGGCTAACTATGACAAATATAAAACAATCAAAGAAGTTGCGGAAGCAATAAACGCTCCATATGAAACCGTAAGAAATGTCTGGGTACCTTCATCAAGAAAATTATCAACTAAACTAAAACAATGCGTCGCTAGCGACGCCTCGTTTTCAGATGAGCATGGAAGAGAATTACTGAAATATCCTCACAGTTTACAAAATAAGTTTGCGGACTTAATTATAAAGAAACAAATTACCAGAGCGCAACTTAGAGAATTAACCAAAAAATATGATACTAATCCTGATGCTAACCTAGACGAACTCACAGACAAGGCTTTGGGAATTGAAACCGTCACGGTTCCAAAAAGCAAGTGTTCACTGCGCGAACAGTCAAAATCGACAAGAGACATTCAAGCTTCAGTGGTAAAAACATTCGTTCGGCATGAAGTTATAGAGGCTCAAAAAATAACATTCTCTAGTCTTTAGAGGACTAAAAACTAGGGAGTAAAAGAGGCAATCTCTAGCCTTGTTTTCTGTTTTAGGCTAGGGAAAAGGCTAGATTTCTTTGTGAAATGTTTTTTGGTTTTCTCTCCAAGTCCTAGAAAACCTCATTTTTTCACGGTTTCCTGTTCTCTTTTGCGAAAAGGAGGCTGATTTGGGCTTATCGCCCTGTTTTTATGTCATACACAGAGTAAAAGATGAAGAAAGGGGGCTAAACTCCATACTATATACCACTGAAATATCTTCATGATATATTAAATGATGAATGATGAAATAATGAAAGAATTTAAATTCTTCAACAGTAAAGAGATATGTGGTATTGAAGACTGGTTAAACGTAAAAGCGTTTTGTCCGGAAGTGTTTGTGTTGATTAAGATCAAAACAGGAGAGCATTAGCGATTCCAACTTTTGTTATCACTAAACGTGGTTACAGCGAGACAGCACAGAAATATTACGGATCCCCTATTGTTTGGAAGTTTATAGCCAAAACTAAACTGCGTCCCCCCCAGGACGAGACAGGGTTCAGGTCGTGGCTGTGGCAGCTAATCAAAGAGCATGGCGCTGGAGACTATGAAGTTGTGCGTACCCAAGTCAAGGGAGAGTCTAGGGGCTTTCATCCGATTGGATTATACTCTATTGATGAGATACAGATAATTGTTCTGAAGAGATACAGTGAAGTTAAGTCTCATCCTGGTCTTCCAGCTTCTAGGCAAGTTTGGCATAAAGGAACTTTGCAGCGTCAGCGTTTTCGGACAAGTGGAAGGGGAAAATTACGGTTCAAGTAGGTTCTTAGGTGTTCATGGCATGAACAGATAGCCATCTTATGACCAGTCTTCCCACTTTCTCCAACTTTCTAGTTTTTTGCCGTGTTCTTCAGTGATAAGGTCTCCGTAAATTGATTTGGAATTGAGAAACGAATCACAATATTTGCAGCTGATATATGCTGGATCGAAGGGTTTAGCGTTTTCATCTAAACTCGAATCTATATAGCACTCAAGAATCCGAATCCATTTGTGCTTAACTTTCTGACCGCAAAGACTACAACGTGAATTTGGAGAGAGAATGTATCTAAGGTCCCTTAATGAAGTGAAAAGAGGCTTCAGCGATCTAACCCTCATAATTGACAGAGCTAGGAATGGCATGTACTTTGCTGTGTTAATAAGAGGTTCAAGGACAAAAATGTAGAGACCTATGAACCATAGGTTACGGTTTTTGCTTTTAAGGTCGCTATCCTTTTTCAATAGACCCACACGCACCTATTTGTATGGTATGTGAATATTATTAACATTTTTTCAGTTGGTGAAGATATTTTCAGGGCATGCACAAAGGAGACAATTTCTAGTTAGTAGTGTTCCAATAACTAGAACCAAAAAAGAGCCAATAGACACGCTACTTTAACTGTTTAATGCCCTATTCTAGCTTAGATTTGGTCTGACTTGAACAAAAAACGGGGAAAATAAGAACATTATTCCTTTTGTAATGCACGCACGCACGCGAGCGCGTATTGTAAGCGCGTAGTTACCCGTTAGAATTTGTTTTTGCTGAAAAATATGCGCACATGCACAATGCACACAATGAATATACACATTTTGGTTTCGTGAAGGTATTCTCAGCAAACGGTGCATCATTCCTTTAGGGATAATATGGAAAATGGCGTTTTTTGTTTCAAGGTTTCTTTCATGAAGTTACGTGCATGTGGTTATGTGCATGCACATAACAGATGCACATAAAAATTAACTAAAAACTAATTGAAAAAAGAGGGGAATTTATTCAGCAGTCAATTAATAGTTCAGGCTCTCCGTACAGGCCATGGTTTCTTCATAACGCTCTTGTAGGTACTAGCTGCATACAAAGCATCCTCGACAACGACGCCTGTATGTTCATAAATTATATCCTTGCATTCATATAATGCTCTGTCAGCAGTAGCAAATACTGGAACATATCCTCTGTTCTGTTTTAGCCATTTTAAACAGGAAATATGATTAAGGTCTTCATCATCATCAAATCCGACTTCATTGAGCGCTTTTTTTAGATCGGTGATTTGAACGGAATTTGGATTTACAGGTTCTTCATCTAGCAAGTTAAGATCATTTTCAGTTCTCAATATGCTGTTTTTCGTTTCAACGTAGTAATCATTGTGTTTTATGGAGAGTCTTTTAAGATAATCAATCACTGGAACACGTCCGTTATATGAATTTTCCATGTTTCTGAACGTATCGATTGCCCAGACTTCCTGTATTTGTATCTGGTCTTTGGATAAGTCTCTTTGTTGTGTGAGTATTTTTTCTCGAAAAAACTGCTTAATACCCGGTAGGTCTTCCTCGGTTAATACGGCATTTTCCAAAATGTAAGGTAACCCAGCTCCTTTTGCCATAGACAGGTGGAACCAAAGACCTCTAAGTGCATTTCCTCCTGCTTCGACTACTTCCTCGATTATTGCCTTTCGTATTTTTTTTACTGTTGAAAGTAGATAACAATTAATGTTCAAGCGCTGGATGGATTGCTTGAAGAGTGTGCATTTCCTTAAGAGAAGCGTTTGTTCAAAGTCGAGAGTGAGGAGCACACAAACATCAGGATACATCCTAGCGCTCATCTTTGTCATCACTCAGTTATTCTTAACATAATCATATTCTGCCACATTGTTTGAGTTGGTTCATCTGAGTCAGGGGTTGGTCTGAAAAGATCGGGTTCAAGCTGATATAATTCCCTTCTGAAGTTCTCAAGTTGTTCTGAATGTTCAGTCGCCAGGCTTTCAAATTGTTTTTGGTCAATTTTTTTTAGACTGAGGAATTGTGGACCCTTTGCAAATTCTTTTATGCTTTCAGAATTTGATAATACAATGAGTAACCATAGTTTGAATTGAGATTTGATTAATGCTTGAAACATTTTCTGAATAGGCTTCATCATCTGGAAGTAGTTTTGTATGGCTCTTTTTCTATCTGGTAAGTTTGGTCGTCCTCTTACGAGTAGATAATTGCGTCTGAAATGCTCTCCTGTTGCACGTGCTTTGTATTCGTGGAAGTAAGAGATTGTATAGTTTCCAAGAGTATTATTGCTAAAGATTATGTACGGAATATCCGATTGATAGGAGTCAAAAGCGATTATCTCATTCAGTTTATAGCCCTCTCGAGCGACTTTACGGCTAAGACTCTTTAAAAGACGGATATATTCAGAGGCTTGTGTTGCTTTTAAAGGAAACCTTGGATAATTTTTGCTAACATTTATTATTAGTTTACGGAATACTTCGTCTTTATTCAAGGAATTCTTCAAAGCGTCCATCAAGAATGCGTGAAGTTTCTCTTTATCGAAACGTTTGGGGATGCTTATTTCGTTGAGAGATTCACTGTAGAATTTGTTCATTGCATTGTAGTAGCCAAGCAGTTGTTTTTCTTTTATCCATTTTGGCTTATAATCCGTCTTTCCTTCATATTCTATAGTAGCGAATGCACTGGCGGGTTGTTGAATTATGATTGATATTGACTAACACCTCTTTTCGACTATTTTCATTCTTTCACTGGTCGAAGATGGCTGCGACAGTAAAACAATCATTGACTATGTTTGACCAGTAAACCTCCTTGTTGTAAATATAAGTTAATAAATATTATGTTTTGTCAATAAGCAAAAAGCATCCTCTATTCAACCGAATATTCTGAGCCGCTCACCAAACCACAATAATTTGAAGTCAGTTACTTGCCATTTATCACCTTATTTCTGAATTTCCCTATTGAGAAGAAGGGCTTCCTTCATAAACCCTGAGAAATATTCAAACAGTAATTCACCCAACAGTGTCAGAGTGTAATTTCCATTTTCGTCCTTATAGACAATCATTCCATCAATAAGTTTTTTCAAGTGGAAGTTCACCGTTGGTGAGGTTGTTGTCAGTAATTTTTTAATTTTGGTAAAACTCTTTGGAGACTCGACTAGAGATTTTACTATATTAAAACGGTCATTATGACCAAAAGCAGAATTGGAGGCTTTAAGAAGAGAATTGACGCTTATCCATTCCAAATTTTTGACATCAGGTTCTAACTTATCAGCTGAATTGACAGTTGAATAAACTTTTTCACCATCTACCTTTAACTCGATTTTCTTGCCTTTGGAAGTAATTTTTTTACCATCAATAGTTACATCTATCCTTCGAGAATTTATCAATTAACATCACCGAAAATTTGGGGTCTATTTCTTTTTTCGGCAAAGCGCAATAAGAGTGAGTAAAAGGCTAAGCTGTTCATTTGCTTCAGAGTATTGACCATCAAGAAGACTTGCTTGAATTCTGAATATGATTGGCAAAGTCTTTTCCAAGAGGTCGGGGTTTCTTTTAAGGAATTCGTGAAGTTTTTGAATGAGTCTCCTAATTTTTCTAGATACCTCTGGAGGAGTATTTCGCATAGCCTTGATACATTCATCCTTCCAATTGTTGATTCTATCCATCCTATATCCTTCCCTAATTGTTGGGTTGTTTGTCTATTGATGCTGACGAAGCGTCCTTTCGTCAGCAAATTCATGATTTGACTGTGGACGCACCTTACTATCTTGCCAAGTTCTGAGGGAGGTATGGGACAGTTCTGAAAGTGGAATAGCGAGTCTTTGTCAAAACCAACTTTGCGAATCTCTGATCTAATATTAGCTTTCAAGCAAAAAAAAGGTCTTTCTGGTACATACCAAAGCTTTCTTCCGAATTGAATTGCTCTCCAATAAATTTGCCCTTCTGTACATTCTGCTAAAAAGGCAACTTCCAACCAAGTGTCTTTTTCTTTTAGCAACCATTCGGGATAATAAGAACCTTCTATAGATTCAGCCTTTGCAAGGTGGACCTCTACAAGAATGGAACCTTCCATCTCTTTGATTTTTGCTAGTATGCTTTCTCTAATATCGTCCGATAAGCTGGGAAAATTTAAAGAATATTTTAGTGTTTCTATCTTTCTCTTGAGTTCAATATTGCGTTTGTTTAATTTTTCTTCTGCTTCAAAAACAACAGACCAAGAGGTTTGTTCTGCAAAGTATTCTCTGGCTTCAGTATCTACGAGTTCACTTGCGATATATGTTCGGCTTTTTGACATTTGCTTCCACTTTTGGTATACTTTAAGCTACAATTAAGTATACTGTTATTTATAAAGTTTATGCGTGCTGCGCGCGATTAAGCTGCTAGTTGCTCCACGGTCTCTTTTAAGAATAGAAGTTTAAGGTTTTGTATGATTACATATTCATCCATCTGTCTCTCCATCTGACAAAATAGATAACAGCGAGCGCTAATGCAAAAGCTAAAGCAAAGCTACCATACGTCATAAGAGTGAATCCCTGTTGCTGGTCTCCCCCGATTGATGGATACTGATAGCCTATTATCACCAAAGCGCAACCCAAAATAATAATTGTCAATAAAAACCAATACCACCGTCTCACTTCAATTTCCCCCTATTGCCCTCTACATTTATTGATAGGCTTTAAGAAATTTTTGCTAGTTACTCCACGTTTCTTTGATCTAAAAAAGAAAAAGAGAAGATTACCTTTTACCTAAATTTCAGAATGTATCGTCACCATGGGATAGAACATTTCGGCGAATGTGTCCACTATGGTGCAAATGTTTCCACTCTCTCGGTCTTTAACTATGAAGTCTCCACTTTCAGTTTTTCCAGTAACTATGAGGCTATTTTCTTTTCCGGTAGATTTTGTTTCCATCTCTTTCGGTGACATACTCGAAACCCGCCTTTAACAACTCTTCGTCTCGTTTCAAACTTTTAGATGTTGCGGTATGGTACTCGTCAGACTCGAAGTTCACCAAATGTGTATAGATTAATGTGCTAGTTATGGATCTGTGTCCTAGCCTTTCTTTAACCTGCAAAATGTTTTTTGTTTTGAAGTATTCCAGCGATCCGTAGAGATGCCGTAGAGTGTGAAAGGTGATTCTGTCTATTCTAGGGTTCTGCGCAGAGAACGTTTATGTTTAATCATAATTATTGTTAGTATTACGGGTGAAGCTATGTAGATTGCAACGGTTAACATGGCTGCCGTTATGAACGCTGTTATGGAGGCTAACTCGGGGTTAAGCCAAGCTAAATAATTGTATTCTTGAGCTATGATGTGCATCACTCCAAGCAGGGGGATGAGCAAGACTTTAGACACGGATTTAAGCGTGTCCGATTCAGCTATAAGCCCAGCCACTGGAGGAGACCAAAGATAATAGAAATTGTTCCAACCATCCACAAGAAATCTACCTGTCTCGGTTGAACCTATCAAGTCGTCTCGAACATGACGCATGTAAACCACTTCCCGTGCTAAAGGACCCCCATAGGTTGCTGTCGCTATAATACAGGGCCATCCCGTTGATGCCTTTTCAACTTCGAAATAATCCGTGAATGCTTCCTCTCCGTTCAGAGAATATGGATGAGGCAGCTGTTTATGAACCTGATTAATAATGGATTGACGTTCAACGAGTCCAAAACCCCTAAAATAGAAGTTTTACATCAAGAAAGAGAAAGCGATCATCTGTTCAAGATTCGGGATAATGGAATAGGCATCGAAGAAAAATATCTGAAGCGCATCTTCAATCTTTTCGAGAGAGCGCCTACACAAAAGAAGTACAAAGGAACGGGAGCTGGCTTAGCCATCTGTAAGAAGATTGTCGAGCAGCTCGGAGGGAAAATCTGGGTTGAAAGCACACCCGGTGAAGGCAGCACATTCATGTTCACTATACCAAAGGAGATAAAACATGCAGAGGAGACGTAAAAATGGCACACAACTATACGATAACAGAACGCTTGATTCTTTTAGTGGATGATAGTCCGGATGATATTATGATCGCCAAGAGAGCCTTTGAAAAATGTCAGATTCGAAATAAACTATACGTGACTCGTGATGGTGAAGAAGCTATACAATTCTTGCGGAAAGAAGGCAATTATAAAGATGTTCCAACATCTGGTCTGGTTATATTAGATCTGAATATGCCTAAAGTTGACGGTTTTGAAGTGCTGGAAACAATAAAAAGCGATGATGAGCTGAAAAGTATTCCAATAATAGTCTTAACCAGTTCGGAAAGAGATGAAGACATACAACGAGCTTACAAACTGGGATGTAACAGCTTTATTGTAAAACCCGCCAGCTTTAACGATTTCGTTGAGGCTGTGATGGAAATAAAACGGTACTGGTTATGCCTCTCAAAAATACCGTAGAAATATGAAAGAAATATGGGGATGAATAAATATTGGGTGACTTGAAAATACACATATTGTATGTTGAAGACAACCCTGACGACCAGTTGATTCTAAGACATTCACTCAAAGAAAATATGCCAATCAACTTCGATTTGACAACCGTGGATACGGGAACAGAAGGCTTAAAGGAACTTGAAAAGCACAGATTCGACCAAGTCATTTTGGATTACAAACTTCCAGACATGACAGGCATCGAATTCCTTCAAGAACTCCAGAAAAGGCACATCAAAATACCGATCATCTTTGTCACCAGCAAGGGAAGCGAGAAGATCGCAGTAGAAGCAATGAAACTTGGTGTTCAAGACTATATAATCAAAGGAGAGATCGACTCAAAACACTTGATAGAAAGCATCAAAGAAATACTAATAGAGTCATCTCTACCTGAGACCGTAGATATCGAAACAGCAAAACACATCACTACTCTCTTCGACAAACATCCCACCATACAGATAGAATCCACCAGCGCTTTAACGTCTAAACCAAAAAGCGAAATTCCCATAACAAAACTGGTTTCAACATTAAGAAACTTGGCAGAAATAAACCTTTTAGAAAAAGAACCTTCACGTTCAGTAGTTGCCTGCCCAGACTGCGGGTCCACAACAACTACTACACTCTATCTGGAATGCCCCGAATGCGAAAGCACCCAAATGAATAAAGAAGAAGCCTTAGAACATTTTGACTGCGGACACATAGATTTCAGAACCAATTTTGACAAAGGCGAAGGCAGCCTCGTCTGCCCGAAGTGTAGAAAAAAACTGAAGGTAATAGGGGTCGATTACAGAAAAATCGAAAATTGGTACAGATGCTCAAACAAACACTTCTTCGGTCAACCTAACTTCAAATTTGGATGTTCCAAATGTAACAGAAGATTCACCCTAGAAGAAGCAAACTTAGACATGCTCCATCACTACAAGTTAACAAAAAGTGGACGCCAGATGCTGAAACTCAGTGTGAAAGCCACCGAATTAACAGCAAAAAGCCAACAGAAAAAATCCCTGCAAAAATCTTGAAGCCAAATTTGGATGCCCGTGAATGCACATCAAAAAGTTAATGGCAACTGCCGCTGTGTTGGCGTGCGAACTCCTGTTAATAGCCTATATCATACCCGGCAACATCGCTTGGATATGCCTAGCTTTAGGAGCCGCAGCCGCTTCATATTTTCTGTATACTGCCAGGCAAGCACATAACAGCAAAACTAGGAAGCCTTCAAGACAAATCACTATACTTGCCCTTCTTTCTATGCTCATAATTCCCATTATTATCGGTTGGCTCACCCTATACCTCGGATACCTTTCAATTTTAACAGCACTTCTAGCAACAGCGTTAACGGTTGAATTTTTCTCGAATTTCCTAGCACTTCCCCTATGCGTCTACCACAGGCATCTGGAGGTAACGATGACTAAACATCGGATTGACTATTGGCCACCAGTTACAATAGTAGTTCCAGCCCACAACGAAGAAAAAGTGATAGAGAGATGCATCGAAGCAATTTTAGAAATAGACTACCCAAAGAAGGAAGTCATTGTGGTGGATGACGGGTCAACAGATAAAACTTACCAGCTAGCCTCTAAGTACAGAAAGAAGGGAGTGAAGGTGCTCCGTAGAAAGAAGGCTGGAGGAAAATCGGGCGCCTTGAATACAGGTATATTGCTTGCTAAAGGTGAAATCATTATCACCTGCGACGCCGACAGTATGATCGGTAGAAGTGCCCTCCGGATGATCATCAGCCGGTTCCAAGACTCGTCGGTCAGCGCCGTGGCGGGGAACGTGAAGGTTCTGAACAGGACGAACCTAGTAACAAAGTGTCAGGCGCTTGAATACATAGTGAACGAGAACATATACAGAAGAGTCTTCGACATCTTCGGGGTTGTGCCCGTAGTTCCGGGTCCTTTAGCTACTTTCCGGAAAAGAAGCTTAAAAGAGATAGGTTTCTATGACCGAGACACTCTAACTGAGGATTTCGATATCACAGTCAAACTTTTGAAGACAAAGAGAATTGTACAAGCTTTGAGTAACGCCATTGTCTATACTGAGGCTCCTTTCACTTGGAAGGACTTCATCAAACAGAGAACAAGATGGAACAGGGGAACCTTTCAAACCATCATAAAACACAGAAACGTGTTCGGGAATCCAAGGTTCGGTTACTTACGGAACTTGACCTTCTAATACATAATACTGTCCATGATTTTCGTTCCCTTCGTCTCACTTGTATCTCTAATCGTTATATTCTTTGTAGTGTTAACAGGGTACGCGTTACAGGTTCTAATTGTGATGGCTGTGTTCATGCTGATTCAAGCCACATACAGTTTCTTAGCCATACAGATGGATGACGAAGACTTGAAACTCGTAGTTTTTTCTCCATTGTTCGTAGTAGGCTACAAAGAACTGCGGAACTTCATCAAAATCAAGAGTCTCTTCGATATATTCTCGAGAAGAGAAATGAAGTGGGGCACACTAACAAGAGTGGGAACGCCTGAAACAAAGTCAACAATAAAACCGACCAATTCTATACGGCACTAAATTGTTTAGAAATTTTTGGTTCTTTCTAGCCGCTGTGGTAACCAGACTGCGCCATAACCATGGGCGATTTGTTATGTTTTCGGTTGTTGCTGATTTTGCCGATAAGCCGCGTTTCTAAGAGATAGAGAATGGAGAGGTAGATGAACATCCAAGCAATAAAAAAGAATTCTCCATAGAACTCGTGGAAGGTTGTGGCTAACGAAGCTCCGCTGTTTACTCCAGCTACAAGAATCGCTACAATTCTAAGGATGTTGACGAAAAAGGTTCCAGCTGCACCCACTACAACGTAAATTATCTTTCTTGTGCGCGATATGTTAGTGCCCCTGAGGAACAGCATGATCATGAAAGAGTACAGGAAGAGGCTGTGGCTTCCTGCGCAAGACCATGATACAATGGCTCGATAGCTGTTCCCGCTTGCTGCCGTGACAATGAGACCTAGACCGTCCGCGCCGCCCAAGAATGTTTGAGTCCCATACCCTAAAACATTCAATATGGAACTGGCTCCGGATACCGTGACGGGAACAAAAGATTGCAGAATCGTGAAGGTTCCGTAGGGATAGAATGTGTCGATCATGTAGAAGACGCCGACGCCTCCGATAAAGAATGAGGATATAGCAAAGGTCTTTAGTCCCTGAACTCCATACAGAAGCCAAATTGATGTCATAAAGAACACTGCAAAGAGAATATACTCAAAGGAGAAATGCCAAGAATGCGTCAAGTACCATTCGCCAAATTGTTCAGCGGGCACACCAACGGCTCTTCCCAGCTCCACGATTCCAGCATGTAAACCGAAATTCAAACCCACCGCGTACAATGTGGGCAAAAGCATGATTACTGCTGTCAGCACTGTTTTTTTGGTCCAACCTGTGGCATGTTCTGTTTTGAGTTTTTTCCATCCAAGGGCTGTCTCTAAGATGAATAGCCAGAGAAAGAGAAGGTACGGCGCTCTGCCTTTCCACAATAAATCGAAGGAACCCGCGTCTAAGAAGTAAAGAATTACCAGTGGTACAATGAATGCTGCGAAAACAAGGACGGTCTGTAAAAGAAAGTGCAAATCTATTCTGGAAAGAAGCGTCTTTAGCTGTTCTTTTGAGGGGATTATCATGGTGGTTACGCCTTACCGAACATTATGACATTCCTGTGTAGAGGATACCCTTATTCCGTTCGCAGTAAAATAATTATTTGTTCTTTTGATGCTGACAAAGTCATTCTTTCTGTTCCTTAAACTTTAGTGATATTGAGTTTATGCAGAAACGTTGACCCGTAGGCGTTGGGCTGTCATCGAAGATGTGTCGAAGGTGTCCGCCACACTTTTTGCATGTCACCTCGGTTCTGTGCATTCCAAAGCGGTTATCAACTTCTTCTTCGACGTTATCCTTGGAAACTGGAGTCCAGAAACTAGGCCAGCCTGTGCCAGAATCAAATTTTGTTTCTGAACTAAAAAGCTCGTTTCCGCAGCCAGCGCATATGTAAGTGCCGTTTTTCTTGTTTTTCAGATATTTTCCGGTGAATGCGGGTTCGGTTCCCTTTTCTCTAAGCACATGATATTCTTCTGGTGAAAGAAGTTTCTTCCATTCTTCTTCTGTTTTGGTTGCTTTTGATTTGATGACTTTTCACCTCCCTGAAGGTTCAGAATTCTCAAAATCTGATGATTAACAAAAGCTTGTTCTCTAAAAATTTTTGTACCTGTTACTCCCTTAAAAAGTTGTATCTCAACAAAGATTTGGCACTGCATCACTAAGTTGTGTATTAATTTTTATTTCTGTTTAAACACTAATTATTGTGCCGGATGACGAAAAGGCATTAGCTTGACGCATTAGGATGACATCTCAGAGTTACTCTGACGGCACATTTGCCTCTTTTTAGCTGTCTCTGTACAGAAGCATCGTCCACATCAGAACTACGCCTGCAATAGATTCCAGTCCTACAAAACCAAAGTTTAGCGGAAAATTAGTTACCGCAAATACCCAGATGGAAAAGACTATCCACATAACCGCGAGCCACATCAACAAGATTTTGTTTGAAAGCCTCATTTTTCATCTTTTGTCACCTTGTCTTCGTTGAATACAAAAAGACTATGAACAGAGAATACTGACCCTAAATATTGATTGCAAAAAAGTAGAAAAAGGCTTTTACGGAAACCCCCGAAAACAGGTTCCCGTGGTATGTGTATGTTGTTAGGCTAGTTTTTTTGCGATTTCATAAGCGACTTTGTAATCTACTATGCCATTTGGAGACTCCACTGCTTGCTTGAACATCTCGCCTTCAATCTGGATTTTAAGCGGACCTATCGCTAGGGCGCCTATACCAAATTTGCCGGGCAGAAATTCTTTATGTTTATGCGTGGATTTCAATCCTTCAATACCTAAAGGCGGCACAGCGTTGATGTCTCCAAGCACCTTACATTGTTTTCCATAGTCCCTAAGTATGTTCAGAGGCAAAAGTTGAATGCCCGCAGCACCAGCAGCCAAAATCACGTCAGCCTTTTTTATGGCTTCACCTATCTCGTCAGGAGCAGCTGCTTGCGCACCACTAACTTTTGTTGTACCAAGCTCAGTGTTGATTTTGCTTGCAACAGCTGTTGCCCTCTGCAGTTTCCGTGAGGTGAGGACGACATTGCCTCCTTCCATAGCATATAAACGAGCGGCAACTTGTCCGACGGGTCCGGTGCCTGCTAGGATTGTTGCGTTTTTTCCTTTGAAATCGCCGAATCCTTTTTCTTTGAAGAGTTTTAGGGTTTTTGCTACTGCAGCTGACGCGGTTGTGTATGCGCCTCTGGGGTCTATTATAACGGACAGTTCGAATGGTGGGAACAGCGATTTCTTTGCGACTTCTAGAATTCCAAGGGCTTTTTCAACATCTTGACCTCCTATGAAAATTTTGGTGTGCTTGGCTCCTCCGGGTCCTCTGGGAAACATGGCATCTTGGATTATTCGTTTTGCGTCGCGGAGGGTAACGTCGCTGTAGTGGATGATTTGTGCTTCTGGAAATAGGTCGATGGCGATCAGGATGTCGAATGGGCTTGCGTGTTTGTCTGTGTCCAGAAATATTATCACCTTTTTTCGATTCGTTTTGGGTGGGGAGATATTCGACAAGGTTCATTACCTCATAAAGTTTTGTCAATGATAATTTGTAGAGTGCGATTTATGTCTTTTGTATTTATGAGTACAGATTAAGTAAATATGTATTTGTAGATACATATACGTTATTACTAGTATATAACATACTACGACAAAGTATATACTAATCACTGCTTAACAGTATTTCAGGTGAAAATATTGAAAGAACTATTATTCATGTTTGACACCAGCAGAAGAGCAAGCCCCTTCGACCTAACAATGGCACACGACGCTGGCTTCGACGCAGTGATCCCCTACGAAAACGTAACCCCACGCGATGCCACAAGTCTCACACAAGACGCCATGTTCTCTAGAAGCCCCAAAGCCTTCAAACACACATGCTTCTTCATCAACGGCAGAGACGTCAAAAAAGCCGAAGAAACCTTAAAGGCCGTCAAGCAAGCCATGTTTCCTCCATTCGAAACCAATGTAATAATCGATCCAAGCGGAGCCTACACCACAGCTGTTGCATTGGTTGCCAAAGTTGAAGACGCTATGAACGCAAATGGACTCGGAGGCTTAACCGGCAAAAACTATGCTGTATTCGGAACTGGACCTGTGGGAATCACAGTGGCTGAGATTCTGACGAGCCTTGACTGCGTAGTAACTGTTGCTGAACCAAATCCCATGCTGAATTCAGACTATTTGCTTCAACACGAGTCTTTCAGAGGAGTCTTAGAGAGACACGGCGCTTACTTACACGGCGTTTCTGCACCGACCCAAGCTGAAAAACTTAAAATCTTGAATCAAGCCGATGTGATATTCACTGTTGCAGCTCGAGGAGTAAGGATAATCGAGAAAGAGATAATCAACAAATTGAAACCAACCAAAGTGCTGATTGACACCAACGCTGTTCCACCCCTTGGCGTAGAAGGACTGGAAGTCAATGACTACATGAAAGAGCTGGCACCTAGTA